>ERZ780167.1009-NODE-1009-length-26728-cov-6.544483_pt1 | contig 26728 bp, 26 predicted proteins | sample MGYA00510982_ERZ780167 | MGnify/ENA primary metagenome ERZ780167 (study PRJEB29588, sample SAMEA2146107) | human gut metagenome | biome: human gut; feature: human-associated habitat; material: faeces | place: Denmark | collected 2008/2010 ... | reverse complement strand
AGAATCACTACCATGATATGCAGGATATGGAGTTCACAGTTGAGAACAAGAAGCTTTACATGCTTCAGTGTAGAAATGGTAAGAGAACAGCTCAGGCAGCTCTTCAGATCGCTTGTGACCTTGTTGATGAGGGACATAAGACAGAGGAAGAGGCAGTTGCAATGATCGATCCTCGTAACCTTGATACACTTCTTCACCCACAGTTTGATGCAGCAGCTCTTAAGGCAGCTACACCAATGGGCAAGGGACTTGGCGCTTCACCAGGTGCTGCTTGTGGTAAGATCGTATTCACAGCTGACGATGCTGAGGCATGGGCAGCTAGAGGCGAGAAGGTAGTTCTTGTACGTCTTGAGACATCACCAGAGGATATCACAGGTATGAAGTCAGCACAGGGTATTCTTACAGTTCGTGGTGGTATGACATCACACGCTGCAGTTGTTGCCCGTGGTATGGGTACATGCTGTGTATCAGGTTGTGGCGATATCGTTATGGACGAGGAGAACAAGAAGTTCACACTCGCTGGCAAGGAATTCCATGAGGGAGATTACATCTCAATCGATGGTACAACAGGTAACATTTACGATGGAGTTATCAAGACAGTTGATGCTCAGATCGCAGGAACATTCGGCCGTGTTATGGCATGGGCTGATAAGTATAGAACACTTAAGGTTAGAACAAATGCAGATACACCAGCAGATGCTAAGAAGGCACGTGAGCTTGGTGCAGAGGGTATCGGTCTTTGCCGTACAGAGCATATGTTCTTTGATCCAGAGAGAATCGCAGCATTCCGTGAGATGATCTGCTCTGATACAGTAGAAGAGAGAGAGGAAGCTCTTAATAAGATCCTTCCATATCAGCAGGGAGACTTCAAGGCTCTTTATGAGGCACTTGAGGGTAACCCAGTTACTATCAGATTCCTGGATCCACCTCTTCATGAGTTCGTTCCAACAGAGGAGGCTGACATTGAGAAGCTTGCTGCTGCTAAGAACAAGAGCGTTGAGGAGATTAAGGCACTTTGCAACTCACTCCATGAGTTCAACCCTATGATGGGTCACAGAGGATGCCGTCTTGCTGTAACATATCCAGAGATCGCTAAGATGCAGACAAAGGCTGTTATCCGTGCAGCAATCGAGGTTCAGAAGGAGCATCCAGATTGGACAGTTGAGCCAGAGATCATGATCCCACTTGTATGTGAGGTTAAGGAGCTTAAGTACGTTAAGAAGGTAGTTGTTGAGACAGCTGACGCTGAGATCGCTGCTGCTGGCGTAGATCTTAAGTATGAGGTTGGTACAATGATCGAGATCCCAAGAGCAGCTCTTACAGCTGATGAGATCGCTAAGGAAGCTGACTTCTTCTGCTTCGGTACAAACGACCTTACACAGATGACATTCGGATTCTCAAGAGATGATGCTGGTAAGTTCTTAAATGCTTACTATGATGCTAAGATCTTCGAGAACGATCCATTTGCTAAGCTTGATCAGACAGGTGTTGGTAAGCTCATGGATATGGCAGTTAAGCTTGGTAAGCCAGTTAATCCAAAGCTTCACATCGGTATCTGTGGTGAGCACGGTGGAGATCCTTCATCAGTTGAGTTCTGCCACAAGATTGGTCTTGATTATGTATCATGTTCACCATTCAGAGTACCTATCGCTAGACTTGCTGCTGCTCAGGCTGCAATCGCTAACAAGTAGGATTCGGACGAACAGAACTTGTAAGTAATTAGCTTAATAAAGACAATATGAGTCCCTGTAATTGCCATGAGGTGGTTACAGGGACTTTTTTGTAAAAAATATGCATATCCAAAAGGAGAAATCAATAGCCGATACTTGATTATATTATGTACTGATGATATTGTGGTCTATGGAAATTAAACATAGGAAGAATATATAATGAATGAAAGAGATGTAGAAATTAGTAAAAGAGAAGCTAAGAAGAAGGAACGTAGGTCGAGAAAGGACAAGCTTGCAATAGAGAAGAGAATACTTCGTCTGTCTTTTATGGGAAGTGTCTTCTTCATACTTGCGGAGGGCGTGATGGCATGGTATACCCATTCACATTCGCTTTGGACGGACTGCCTGTTCGACTCCGCAGATCTGGTCATGATAGGACCATTTATGGTGCTGGTTCCGCTTCTGTATAAACCTGTGACAGAGAAACATCCATATGGCTATGCCCAGGTGGAATCACTTTTCCTCCTTGTGAAGTACAGTGTATTACTTGCACTCACATGTAATCTCATGGTTGAGAATATAAAGCTGTTGTTTCATGGTGGACATGAGGTAGATGCGGGGAGCATAGCGGTATTCGAATTTCTTGTATGTGTATGTTGTGCGGTTATGTATGCGATACTTGGTCATTACAGTAAGAAATATGAGTCTACAACTATTAAAGCGGAGTTGTATATGTGGAAGCTTGACGTAATAAGCAGTATGGGAGTTGCTGTAGCATTTGCGGTACAGACTGCTCTGTTGCATACAAACCTGCGTTTTATTACCCCTTATATTGATCCGGCTGTAGCGGTGGTTATGGCACTTCTTCTTATAAAAGAGCCGGTGTGCGAGATATTTCAGAGTATCAAGAATCTTATTCTTTTTGCTCCGGAGGAAGAGACGCTTAGTCAGATACGAGCCATAGTGGATCAGCATATGAAGGATTACCCATATGAGGTCACTTTTCTGGATGTCATCCAGACCGGGCGGAAGCTGTGGGTTGAGGTATATATAGGAAATCAGACGGATGTGATACATATAAGTATCATTCATAAGGTGAGAGACGAGATAAAACAGGAGCTAAGGGATAAGTATGATCAGGTGTATATAGAGGTCATACCAGATTGATAGTAAAGCTGTAATACAAAATACAAATGATCAAGGGGATGCAAGGATATTGTTACATTATGAAGTTTTTGAAAGTTCATGTGATACCGATAGATATATAGTTCTGCTTCATGGATTTGGAGGAAACAACAGGGTATGGAAGAAGCAGATTCCCTTGCTTCAGAAGAAGTTTAATGTTCTGGCGATAACTTTGCCAAGTCATGGAGACAGTGAACTAAAATTGTCCAAGATGGGAAGTACGCTGGATGTTGTCGTGGGTGAGATAACACAGGTGCTTGATGAGCGGGGGATACAGCGAGCTGTTTTTATGGGCGTATCACTTGGAACTATATTTATCAAATATATGGAGATGAGATGCGGAAGTTACATAGATAAAGCAATACTTGTGGGTGCGCTTGGCACGGTTGGAAAACCACTCAGGCGTGCTGTCAATGTCTTTGCTAAGATAGGTGACAAACTTCCATTTCCTGTTGTCTACAGAATAATGGCAAAGTTATTTATGCCATGGAAAGTCAGCAAGACAAGCAGGAAGGTGTTCTGCAAATGTGCCAAGGCATTAAACAGTCAGGAATTTAAGGCGTATATGAATATTTTTATTGAGCATTTTTCACTTTGTGACGAGTTCGTGAGCAGATTACACGAGGAGAATGTATATATTTCCGGGCGTGGTGATCTGTGTTTTATAAATGGAATCGTGGAGGAAGCTGATTTGACAGATGCGGAGCTGATAATAATAGAGCATTGTGGTCACGTGTGCAACATAGATCAGAGCAGACAATTCAATGATATTATTTCTGAATTGCTAGACATTGAATGAATTAAAAGTGGAATATGATACGACAAGGATATACTATCTTAAAATGCTGATAAATAAGGATAAGGAGACTGTGATATGGCAACGATGAACACGTATACAGGAAACAAAATAGATCCGATGAATATGGCAGTTGCTGACATATCAATACAGGATATAGCGCATGCGTTAAGCCTCACGTGCCGCGGTGGAGGGCATGTGTCCTATTTCTTTTCTGTGGCACAGCACTCCATCAACTGTATGAATGAGGCGAAGGCAAGGGGATGGTCAGAGCGGTTACAGCTTGCCTGTCTGTTGCACGATGCCAGCGAGGCGTATATATCAGACATAATCAGACCGGTAAAAGCGCATTTGTCCAATTATCTTGAGATAGAGAGTTCGATCATGAACGTTATACTTGAGCGATTTGGACTTGCTGATCTGAGCGAAGAAGAAAATGCTATGTGGAAACAGATAGATGATGAGATGATGAATTTCGAACTTAAGAATCTGATGAAAGGCGAGGAGTACAGGAATACGGACAACCTTAGTTCAGTCCCTGCTGAGGCCGAAAGACCATGGCGAGAAGTGGAAGATGAATTTGAGGCTGAATGTAAGAAACTTATAGAGAAAATGTCAGATCAGACCGGCAAGTAGTCGATAGTGAATAGTTATTTTTAATTACAAAAATGTATGATAATACCTCCCAGGCGGATGATGGAAATATAACAATCTGCCTGGGAGGTATTTGTTTTGACAATTATGATCAGATGTTGTCAAAGTATCCGACATAGTCGACCTTGTATGGTCCATCTGGGAAAAGGTATTCATATAGATCTATGAAATAGTCGTCGGTCATGCTGGCGATGAAGTCTACTACGATTTCGTTTGGATCCTGACTGAGATAATTGTTGATGAATTCTTTTTTACCAAAATAATTGCTATACCGGTTTGCATCTTTTATGTAGTTGACATGGTGTTTATACAGTATGGAATCAGTGTCTTTGCTCTTAGCCTGCCTCAGTAATTCTTCGTATATACAATAGAACATTGGCTTTATGTTGTCATTATACATTGTGTTGAGGCTGTCATTGTTATATATGTTCTGGTAATTCTCAGTCTTGGCTTTGGAGAAGGTCTCATATACATCCGGATCCATGCTTATATAAGGTTTTCCGTAGCTATTTTCTATGATATTGACAGTCATATTGTGAATTATCTGGGCGTTGGAGGATCCAAGGCTGCCTGCAGAGAAAGAATCATCATTTGGAATGAGACCGATCTTTATTGCATCCTGCCTGTCTTTTCCGAGGTAGGCTATGATATCGCTGATCCTCATGATACAGCCTTCAAGTGTACCTGGGATCTGTTTTTTATTTGCAGAAGGATCTGTGTAGCAGTCCTCCACCGACCTGTCAAATTCCCCCCATGGATCGTCAGTGTTAAATGTCTTAGGTGTATAGCATTGCTGTTCCATTTCACCGTTGTGACATATAACACCATCAAGCACCTGGAGGCTGATATTTCGGAATATAAGTTTGTCAAGGACTTTGGCGCTGTGGATGTTGTGGTTGAAGAGCCTTCCGGTATGCTCGTTGTAGATCTCATTCAGATAACGCTCTCCGGCATGACCAAATGGAGTATGTCCTATGTCATGTCCAAGGGAGATCGCCTCTATTAGATCAAGATTGAGTCCAAGAGTCATTCCGATAGTCCTTGCAATTCTGGATACAAGCTGGACGTGGAGTGCACGTCTTGATATGTCATCGTTCTTGTAGCATGAGATAACTTGTGTCTTATCAGAATAGCGATTGTAATAGTTGTTGTGAAGTATCTTTTCCACATCCATGACAAATGCAGGTCTCCACAGATGTGGGGCATCATGGTCTGGTTGACGCCTTATAATGTCAGAGTCATTGCATGCATATGGGTTTATCTTGCCGTGTTCACGGTCGCCTAAGATCTGTTCATAAACTTCTTTTGATAAAGAATGGTATTTTGAATCTTTATTTACACTCATTAAAAATCTCCTGTTCAGTAAAATGTGATAGTCAACATATGCAGCCTGCTTAGACCATATATATCAGAATGCATATGAATTATTATAAATATTCCGGAGACCATAAGTCAAATGTGCTGAGCATATTTTGTATCAACTGTAATTGATTATCGAAAAACAATAATTTACTTGGCGATTGGAGGCTTTTATGGTTAATGGTGTTTTAAATGCATTTGCATACATAGCAAAGTGGCTCAGGGAGATGTCTCTTGCGGGCGGAGCACAGAATGTCCTTGCAATATGTATGTTCTGTCTGATAGGCTGTGTGCCACTTGCTGGATTCATCGTGCTCTGTATAAGAAATAGAAAAATTGATGCTGACTACCTGTTGCTGGGACTTTCAGCAGTGCTTTTCATAGGAATATATATGATGATAAATCCCGGGTATGTCATAGATGGGAATACTCTGGTAACTTCAGATATGCTGAATCTTGCAATAAGCTCAGTGATATGGTCGGTGATGGGGAGAACGTTATAATAAGGTTACATTGAAGAAAGTCAGTAAAATCAAGTGTTTCCGTTCATTTTCCCAACACAGAAACGAAGCACTTTTTCCATAATTTTGAAGAAAATCTGCCCGGGTTGGATTCAAAATGATATGGAAAGAAAGATTTGTAGCAATGACGTAACATGAACATCTGGTTTTGTTACAGATAAAAGTTTAAACGAAAGAGAGGTCACAATAATATGAAACTGACTTATACAAATGTAAATGGATACCTGATTCCGAACCTCACCTATAAATCTGGTGAGCAGATGGTGCAGCTTGGCAAATATGGATTCTTACGCAGAGATTATCTGAAGAACCATCGAAATTCAACCTATCAGGTGATGCTTTTACAGGATACAATTGGAAAGCACCTTCTGGAAGTAGACAAGGCAGCCAGAGAACGGGAAGAAGTGATCCTGAAACATAAAACGATTTCCAGAAGATTTTTGTTTTCAGATTACAACAGAAGAAGCAGAATCTTTGAAGTGCCAATCTGGCACCTCAAAAATACAAGAGTCAGGAAAAAAGGATGGACGAGGTGGCAGACGTACGCTACCGTATGTATTTACAGAGCAGAGAATATCAATGCTAGCCAGTGTATTACATAGTGAGGTGGCAATCAATGTAAGCATAGGTATTATGCGGGCATTCGTAGAAATGAGACGGTTTATAGCCAACAATGCACTTTTGTTTGAAAGGATTAGTAACGTTGAGTTAAAACAACTTGAATATCAGAAAAAGACAGATGAAAAGCTGGAGCAAATTTTTGAGTACATATCAGATCATGAGGAGTCTAATCAAAAGATATTTTTTGATGGTCAGATATATGATGCGTTCAGTTTACTAATAGAACTGATTCAGAAGGCAGAAACGGAAATTGTTCTGGTAGATGGATATGTGGATGTAGGAACATTAAATATTTTGTCAAAGAAGAAAGAAAATGTGGCGGTGACAGTTTATACACTGCAACGGACAAAATTATCTCAAACAGATATAGATAACTTTAATGCACAGTATCCTAAACTGGATGTGAAGTACACAAGAGCATTTCATGATCGTTTTTTAACCGAATCAAGTAAGTCCCCTGCTTCAATTGCGAGGAGCAATAAGCAGTGGGTGGGACTTATGAATATTCTCGTGCGATGAAATCGCACTTCCGGAAATTTGGGAATCAGATGTCCGGAAGTGGAAATCACCTGTGTAATTATGCGAGTTTACTCGCGTAGTGCTTTATCCAAGCCATATACCTCACGCATTGATCTATCATGTTCAGCATCAATGCTCGTGATATTTATTCGATAGCTGTCGTGGGCAATACGATCAATGATCGCATCTGCCAGAGGACTGTCACCACCGCCGAGCTGCTCATACCATTCCTCAAATGCATACTGGGAGCAGAAAATCGTTGAAGATTTCTTACGTCTCCTATGAAGCAGTTCGAAGATATCCCTTTGTTCTGCATTCGTCGGTTTCAAGAGAAGCCACTCATCCAGAATCAGGACAACTGGATTTGCATACTTCGCCATGACTTTTTTGTAGTTACCATCTGTCCGTGCTGTCTCCAGATCAATAAGCAGATCAGGAAGACGGACATACTTGGTATTGAAATACTGCTTACAAGCCTCCATACCAAAGGCGCAGGCCATGTAAGTTTTACCACAGCCTGTAGCGCCGGTGATAAAAAGATTCCGGTGTTCAGATATATATTCGCAAGTTGCAAGTCGGTTAATAAGACCCTTGTTAAGCTTGCGTCCGGAAGTGTAATTGATATCCATGATACTTGCTTCCGGTTGGTCGAATCCAGCATTACGGATCAATCGTTTCTGACGATTATTCTTACGATTACTGTATTCGATGTCCACCAGCATACCAAAACGGTCCTCGAATGGTACGTCTTTAAATTTCGTATCATCCAGCTGGTTGCGGAACGCATCTGCCATAGTAGTAAGGCGCATTTCAATTAATTTATCTATTGTACTCTGATTCGTCATATATGTTTACCTCCGATAGTAATCGGCACCTCTTGTGATGCCGTGTGCTTTATGTGTAGTCTTGGATTCAGTAGTTTCTGATTCCGGTTTTACAGAACCTGTTACAAGGATGTTTTTAATACTCTTATAACTGGGTGAAGCTGTATAAGATAGTGCCTTTTTACAGGCTGCTTCAAACAATGCATCTGAGTATTTCTCTGCAAGCTTCAGAAGCCCCATACAACTTCGGTAGGTCTGTTGTTCCACACGTTTGGAGGTCAGTATCGCATTGACCACAGTGTACGTATTTATGCCAATCCGTTCAGCCCATTTGCGGAACCTGTCGCCGTTCCATTCCAGATATTTCTGGTGGTCTTCCGGCATATGTTCCGTGACAGTGCTGTACTTCCCAGGACGCCCCTTCAGACGGCGGTGGGAAGCAATGCGGTTATGATTGTAAAAAATTTCAATAGTGGTATCTGTTATCTTGACATCAACTTTCTTTTTGATGTATTCATAGGGAACTGAGTATAGCATTCCGTCCACAGATATGTGATAATTGAACTGGACGGTGGCTGTTTTCCAGTCGCTCAGTTCAAAACGGGTAGCAGGTAATGGTGCCAGCAATGGTTTTTCTTCCTCAAGAAATAAGCTTCGCCGACTACCCTCTTTCTTCTGAAAGAGCCTTTGGTTGAACAGTTCTAGCTTATCTTTTATTGCACGGTTTAATTCTGCAAGGGAAAAGAACTGTTCATCCCGAAGTGCTGCTGTTATCCAGGTAGAGATATTTCCTACCGTTCCTTCAGCATTCGGCTTATCCTTGGGAGCTCTGACACGAGCCGGAATAATAGCGGTGCAATAATGTTCAGCTAGTTCCTGATAAGTTTCATTGATCTGCTGGTCTTTCCATCCCCATTGTGAATAACTGCGGTTTTGCAGTTATCCGGTACGAGGATTCTGGCAACACCGCCAAAGTACTCATACATATGGACATGAGCATTGATCCATGATCTCTGCTTCATATCCAGAAATGCTTCCACATATGCATACTGACTGTAAGTCATTACACCTACAAAGATGTAAGATTTTAAGATTTCACCAGTGTCAGGATCAATAATTGTTGCCGGATCACCAGCCCAGTCAACCTCAACCTGTTCGCCGGGTTTACGGTTGATATGCATGGTAGCACGATGTTTCTGCTCATCCTGTTGGATGTGATAGCAGAATTGTGAATACATGAGTGGTTCTTCACCGTTGGCACGGCAATCCTCTATGTACTCAGTCCATAAGAGCTTTTTGGTGACTCCATTACGGAGCAGTTCCTTACGGATGTAAGCGTAGTCGGGCATCTTCTTACTGGCAGATACCTTGCTCTCTTTCGAGAACATGAGCTTTTGAAGCTCTGTGTCGGTCATTGATTCATCAAGAGGCCAAGAGATATTTAGTTCTCTGGCACGTTTTTGAACTTTGACGACAGTTTTTTGTGAAACACCACAGCTTGCCATGATGTTACGTTGTGAGAATCCCAATCCGGTAAGCCGGATGATTTCTCGATATTTGGTCATAATCGTGACCTCCTCATAATGAATTTACACTAAAAGTGCATAACATCATTATAAGGGTTTAGGAAAAATGTGATTCCATTTTTGCCGGAATCGTGATTCCCTAAAAAACGGAACATTGATTTCCATACGCCGGACAGGTGATGGATTTCACCCCGGATTATTCAACTTACTTGTATCAGGAGGGGTACAAGCCCCTCCTGATAAACTGCGGAACAGTTATTCGGTTATGAGCAAGTAGCGAAAGCGGATTGCGAATATCCGATTGACCCAATTGATCATTTTCCGACAGACTGCTTTATTCTTTTTTATAATCACTGCTTTTTAAACGTACGATAAATTTAATACCTTTATCCATCATATGTATAAACGCAGGTGTAGAAGGATATCCTCGGTCCATGATAATGATAAATGGAATATTTCCTATTGTTTCCGGTATTCGCTCTAATTGCTTTTATGCCAGGCGCATCTCATCAAATTTTACTTTGTTACAATCACTTTCTAGTATCATGCGATTCATTACATCATAGATACAGCCTAATCCTATTTGAGCCTGGGGTTTTGTATTTTTTCGGCTTGCAGAACCATACAGTTCCAGCGTTTCAGCAGTGGTAGGAATATTAATGTCTGAGCCGTCTGCCGACAAAATGCCTTAAATTCATTAGAACTCATTTTTTCTATGTCCATGAATGTACGTTTTTGAGAATGTTTCATCAGCATCACATCCTTTTCTGCGGCAGGTTCATGGTTTTTTTTTACAATATAAGCATATAAAAAAAAGCAGAAGACATCTAATTTTTTTAGAATAAATATCGTCTGCTTTAAGTTAATGACATTGCATAAAATCAAGGCTTCACAAATTCTTCACAAAATAATTAGCACTCATCTCTTGTTATCGTGGCGTGGTTTTTATCTCAGTTCATCAAGCTTCGTAAAGGGCTATTTTAAAGGATTTTACAGAGAGTTATGATTTATCAGGAACCGTCAGAAACCGACAAAGATCAAAAAAATGGTGTCAAAATTGGTGTCAGGAAAGATCAGAAATAGATATTCTATGAATATAGAAATAGATCAGATTTTGCTTGATTAAAATAAACTGCTGATACTCTGGATTGTCAATTCCGAAGCCGCTCTGCGGTGCGCTAGCAGAATTGATAAGCAAGAGAGAAGCGGTATGATACATGGAGCAAAATTATATAAAATAAAAGCCTTCGATGATTGCTCACCAAAGGCTTTATATTTTTTTATTGTTCAAGAGGTATAAAATATTTACTTATTTCTTAATAGCTCCACAACTACATTTGTAAATTACTTTCTCAGGACTATCAACAACTGTCTCAGTATAGGCTTTCTTATCAACTACCCAAGTTCTCTCGCCCTCATAATGTCCCTCCTCCGGAACATCCTTATAAGTAGCATCAATATGTTTACTCTCAACAGTAGCCTTACTATTCTCGGCTACATGAGCATTGAACTCTTCCTCAGACTCAAAAGTAGCACCGCAAGAACAAGTAAACACATAAACATCCTGAAGTGTCTCATCCCATGCTTCCTGAGCTGGGGTATCAATCACTGTCTTATAAACTGCTGGTCTCTGCTCTACATGTGAAATATCATGTATCGGACACTCAGCATCAGCCTTTGCAATAGCATCTACAAGAGAATACCCACTCTTAGTATATTTTTCAATAAGTTCATTATTTTTATTGACATACACGTTCCTATGTGCTACCATAGAAGCATCATCAGGAGCTTCAAAATGCTCTGAGCATCCAGTACCATTAGGTCCATCACAAATAATCCAATCCTGAGCAGGTGTCACAAGCTCCTTATGGCTTACCTCAGCCACTGCATCATGATGAACAACCTTATTTACTTTAGAAGCAAGGACATGCTTAGAGTTCTCAGAAGCTACATGAGCCTCAGCCTCCTCGTTACTGCTAAACTCCACACCACACACAGAGCAAACATAAGCATCGTGTTCCGGTACATCTACTACCTTACTAGCTGGCTTGTCAACTACCCACTTAGGTTCTACCCAATGACCTTTCTCTTTATGTTTCACCTTATGCGTTTTCGCAGGAATTACCACTTTTTTATAACTATGTACATGTTTGGTAACTTTAACGGTTACTGTATATGAAGCTTTATTGTAAACACTGTTTCCATTGGTATAAATTGTAATTTTTGCAGTTCCTGTCTTTTTACCAGTTACAACACCTTTGGAATTTACAGTCGCAACAGCATTATTAGATGATTTGAATTTCAGACCTGTCTTGGCTGACGCACCAAGTGAAGCTGTTTTTCCAACATTAACCGTAACGTTCTTAGCTGTAATTTTCTGATTACGTTTTATGATCTTTACAGAGATAGTCTTTTTAACAGTCTTGTAACCTTTCTTAGAAGCGGTCAAACAAACTTTTCCAGTTCCAACTTTTTTACCTTTCACATTTCCTTTTGAATCAACAGAAACGCAGGAATTTAAGGCTTTATAAGTGATTTTTGCTCCTTTTGTTGCTGTAACTTTAATCTTTTTAGCTGATCCAACATAAACAGAGCCGCAGGATGCTTTTACAGAAACATTCTTTGTTGCGGCAAACGTATTAATTGGGGCAAGCACAATTAATAAAACAGCTAATAAAACAGGTAAAATACATTTAGTTTTTTTCATTTTCAATACCTCCTATCTTTAATATCTCCCTCTTGTTCAATAAAAAGAATAGGTATTGATATTCAGTTTTAAAGGTACGGGAACATCTTGTACATGGATGTTCGATAAAAACTTCTTATCGTTTTTATTATATCGCTTTGCTACGGAATTTCAAGAGCTTACATTTTATAAGCGATGTGATATAATTATACTTCACTTCCATTTTGGAATCAAAATACAGGCGGATTCATTTATCATTTTCCCAAAAGAATGTAAGGGGAATTTTGATGGATCGGGTCAATCAGCGTACCAATCATTTGCTGGGCGAAAATATAAGAAAGCTTCGATTGAAAAAGAATATAAGAAATAAGGACATGGTAACACAATTACAATTACATGGTATCGAGATTTCAACAGGGACATATAGTAAAGTAGAACTTGGCCTAAATAATCCTTCTGTTGACCTATTAATTGCACTTACAGATATTCTGGATTGTGATTTTAATGCTTTTTTTAATATGGATAAGTAATAAAACCTCTGCAAGTATATGATGCAGAGGTCTTTTTTTGCTCTAAAATCGGCTACTCGAAAAAATTCTACTCGAAAAAAAACGACTTTTTTTAAAGTATAAATTATAATTAGGGCATAAAAAAACAGAAAGGAGCTGCGTATTATGAAACAGCCAAGAGAAGAAATTCTTTACACTTGTAAAATGCTTGAAACTGAGGAGAAAACATACGTTTTGATGGGACTTGAAAAAGACAAAACGTATTCTGCTGAGGAACTTTTTAATTTATGTAAAATCAGAACACGTGTATATCCAGAAGGGTTCTGGGATTACTATTTTAAGTTAAATGGTAGAAGCCGGAAAGAAGTTGATGATGAAATTAAATCCAATGTGGATTTACTGATTGGTGCAAACTGGTGTAAAATCAGAAGTTTTATTCACGAAGTACATAAAAAATCATTATGGGATAATATTGAAGAAATCATTGATGATAACGATGAAGAAGAAATATTCGGCTTTGCAGATGAAGAGGATCGAAAAAATGCCAAGAAAGCCATGTATGATCGGTTGGACAAAGCAGAGGGAGCGTTTAAGGGATCGAAAAAAACACTCTCTGCAATTTACAAGATTTGTGCCTTGAATTTTATTTCTCCAGATGTTGTTGTAAATGGAACGGGAAAAATTTTCTTTATGACAGATTCTGTAATGGAAAATTATGACATCCCAAGAATTGCTTCTGATTATAATGAATACATTTGTGAAAAAGTCGGAAAAGAAATGGATGTTTTGAATGATTTTCACAAGGTTTGTATCCAGTTAACGAAAAAAGATATTATGGAAGCTACCGGTATAAAAGAGGATGAAATTTTGGAATATGAAGTAGTGATTCCATATGAATTATACCGATTTTCCGACAGAAAATGGAAAAAAATCATGGAAATGATGAAACGTGAACTCTACACCAATAGATAATTAATGAAAAGATTTATGGATGGTTACTTTTTACAGTAAGGTAGTCGAAAATTAAAGCAGGATTTTTATAAAACGGCTATGATAAAGGGGTAACAGAGATAAGATTTCATCGGGAAATGGAGGTGCATTGTTTTGATAAGGATACCGCCGTAAAAATATTTTAGTTGGGGAAAAAGTAGAAAGGAGGGTAAAGTGATGGTTGTTGCAGGAGAAAGCGTCTTACTTTCATGTACTAGCTTCATTGGTAAAAAAGGACAGGAATTGTTCAGCAGTAAATTTTATGATAATGAAGGCGAAGAAATATTTACTCTTTTTACTGATGAAACAATGTATCAGGAACTTCGTAAAATCAAAAAGAATACACCCGTTGTTTTGAGAATGTCCTGGGTTCCAGGAAATAAGTATGTTCAACTGATGAGTGTAGAAGTTATCAAGGAATAATTACATTCCCCTCCTTTTAACAGGAGGGGAGAAAGGACAAAAATGAGTAAACAACACGAAAAAGATATAATTTTTGGATTCTCGTATTCAATTCTGGGAGCTTTGTTGGTAAGTCTCATTATACTGAGGGACAATCAAACTTTGACGTTTACTTCAGTACTTCCTTTATGTGTAATAGGATGCACTGTGTATCTGTTAAACGTGTTAGTAATCTCTTTGGTAATTTATTTTATCGGAAATATCATGAAACGTATAGACTACGGGGTGTTGGAAGAATATTTCCGACTAATTGCATTAAAGATTTCTGATAAACGAAGGTCAAAAAATTCAGAAATCATCGCTCCCAGGTTAAGATATTTCCTTTTTTCGGTTCTCGATAAGAATAAAGAATTTCTTAATCTGCCAATTGGGGAAAATGAATTATCCCTTACAATGGATGGAATTGTATTCAGACAGAACTGCTCTTTTTACCGTTTTTCCATGATCTTGCCGGAGGATCTGGAACAGGATGCAGAAACTTTTCGGCAACTGATCCAGTCTTATGTTGAGCAGGAATTGGCAACCTTCGGATGTTATGGTCTGCGTTCTGCATATGGAAGTAATAAATACGGAAACTGGTGGAGCATCTACTTGGATAAGATTGAGCCAAACGAAAAACTTCATCGGCTGAGTTTTGAGCTGTTATATATCAGCAATACATATTCAGCAATTTATCGAAAGCGGATTTTTGAAAGGGAAAACGCCGCACCAAAACAGGAAACGGTGGTGTTCGATGATGAAATCGAATAACACTTTTTCATTTGCAGTCGGCTATGAAGCACAAGCATTACAGCAGGGCGTCAAAGTCTGTGCAATGGTCAGGTTGGACAAAGTACCTCATTTATTGCTTGTGGCTCCTAGCGGATCAGGTAAAACCTATCTTCTGGTGCTGATCTTACGACAGTTAAGTTGCAGGATCGGAACGCTAATTCTTGCTGATTTCAAGGGGATGGATTTTCGTTCTCTGGATGGATGCAGGAACTATTATAAGCATGAACGAGTTGCAGATGCGCTCAAACTTGTTTTTGATGAAATGCAAGCCAGAATGGAACAGCCACAGGATTTTTTTCCGCCGATTTATCTGGTGATTGATGAATGGAGCGGCTTTCTGGGGCTTTACTCAAAGAAAGAGCAGGACGAATACAAACGGCAGTTATCTTCGATCTTAATGCTTGGCCGTGGAATTTCGATCTTTGTAATCCTCGCCCTGCAACGTGCAGATGCCAATTATCTAACAGGCAGGGATAACTTCGGTAATGTTGTTGGGCTTGGCACACTCAGCCGGGAATCTGTCCAGATGGTATTTTCAGATTTTAAAGAACAGATTGCGCCAAAAGGTCGTGGACAAGGGTACCTCAAAACGGATGGCCGTCCGTTGAAAGAAATTGTGGTTCCCCACATCCGTGATTATCAACGCAGTTTACAGATAATAAAAACAGCTCTGGACAGACCTGCGACCGAATTAGAAAAATGATATGATGCGTGTCCGACTGTGTGGAATGCCGAAGGCATGAAGCACAGGGAGGACATGCGCCAGAAGGTTTCCGCCAAGTATTACCGGAAACCTCTGTTACTGATAATTTAACATAAAAAACCTTGGAAAATCAAGGCTTATAGCAGATAAATCCGTCACAGTGTGAGTGTGACAGGCTTTGGAGGTGTGACAAATGGGTTTTGATCCGAATATGAAAGGAAGATCCTTTATTGCAGTTATCCATGTGAAAAATTTGGAGAACATGGGACTGACAGAAGAACAGATATTTGACCATGAATTTGTAGCTGAATTTGTGACTGAAAAATGGGACGAAAGTGCAAGGGAAAATATGAGAACCTGTGCTGTAGCTGTGTGCATGAGTGAACAGGGAACATATCATTTACATATGGCACTGTATACCAAGAATCCAACCACATTGAGAAACGTATCTTCGATATTAGGAAACAGTCATGTCGAACCGCAGTTAGGTGGAAAAAAGGCACTTGCAGATTATATGACCAAAACCGGAAAATACGAAGAAAAAGGTGAGAAAGTCTTTTATACTATCGGAATAGACAATGTGGAGGACGTACAGGGAAAGCGTTCCGATCTGGAAATGATTGATGAATTTTTAGACAGAGGTTGGACACCCCAACAGATTTTTGACCAAAACATTAAATTTTATAGATTAGAAAAAATTATAAGATCTGCTTTTGTAGACCGCAAAATTAAGAGTATGCCAAGAAGAAGACCTGTTTATACAGAATACCATTTTGGCGATTCTGGAAGTGGCAAGACTTTTTATTATAACGAGCTTTGCGATAAGATCGGTGAAGATGAAATCTATTTATATACAGATTTTGATAATCAGGCTTCTGGTGGAATGGATAAATACATTGATGCAGGTGCTCCAAGGGCTGTCTTTATGGATGAATTTAAAGGACAGGGGATTAATTATGGAAAACTGTTGGTGATGATGAATGAGTATCCCAAAATGCAGACTCATGCCCGTTATGTGAATACATATAATTTATGGGACATTTTTATAATAACAACAATTTTTGCACCCGAAGAACTTTATCAGATTATGGTGGGGGAAACTATGCGAAAGGTCGATACTTATGAACAGTTACGACGTAGGCTGAAAAAAATAGTTTACCATTTTAAAAATGATAATGGCGAATACATGACCTATACTATGAATGGCGAGGATTATGTTGATCGGGAGGATCTTATAGCGAGAGTTAAAGGAAATATAGATCCTGATGGTTTCAGGAAAATCGAAACGCAGTCGGATATTAATAATCCGTTTGATGATACACATAGAGAATCCATAAAATGAGCAAAGTTGCTCGGAGGGCTTAAAAGGCAAATATGATATAGGCACAGATGGAAAGGGGGTGGTCACTATGGGGGTGCCACTTAATAAAAGTAAAAAAGAGTTGTTTGAAACACATATGAACTAATAGGAGGAAAATCCAATGAGTAAGGAGAACACACTTGAGAAAAAAATGAAGAAAGGAATCCGCAAGATTATCAATACGATGCCATTTCCGGCTAACATGGATGCTGTACAGACATTTTTAAGCGGATATTCTGATCAGGTGGAAGAAATTGATTGTTATAGCAGTATTGGTACAGAGGGCATGGAAAGGGAAATTAATGTAAAATTCTTCAATGAGGATATGCTTTCTGTTTTTGCAGATAATAAGACGGAAAATATGGAAAGATATATAATTAATCTTGATGGGGCAGAGAATAGAAGCTTTTATTATACTAAAGATGGATCTCAGCCATGGATAGGGTAAATCAGGACGCAGACGATGAAATCATCGGCTTTGATCCAGATATAAAGATTAAACGGGGATATGTATATATGCCCTACGCTGTCCCAAGGATCAAACGGATTTTCAAAGAAGATTTTAATGTAGAGCTGATCTGGTGCAACTGTTATTATAAATGTGGCAGGTCTCCATTCTACAAACAGCGGTATCGTTTACAGGATATCGACACCGGAGAAGTTGTATACGAAAACCTTACCATGGATGATCTGCGTTGTTTTCTGGCTAGAAATGACTACCCATTATATGATGAGAAAAGTGCGGTAAATACTTCTAGGCCACAGCGCAACAGAGGTGCTGTCCGCTTTATGCAGGCTGTTGAAAGTATAAAACATTTGTAGGTTAAGTACCATGTGGCGAAATGCAGTGAAGTATAGTAATGTATGGCGAAGTGTCGTGTGGTATAAGGTAAAGTAATGTGAAGCATTGTATCAGCAAGGTGATGCAAAGTATAGTTAGGTACAGTCTTGTGAAATATTGTAATGTAAAATGAAGTATAGTACAGGTGTGGTACTGTTAGTGTTGTTTAGTTCGGAATGTGTTGAAATTAAGTGGCGCATGATTAACAGTTGATAATTCTAAAGTCGAAAAGTAATTTTCAAATATGAACTTTTGCGCCAGAAAGACGAAATGGAGGGGCTTGTGCACACCCCTCCATCTTTCTTACCATTTTTTTTGAAAGGACAGAAGAAAATGAACAAAACAAGACTGCGGAAAACTGACCAGATCATAGCAGTTGACATTGAAAAACTTGCAGGGATGCTCTCATGTGGACGGGCTACAGCAAGGAAAATTGGGGAACAGGCCGGAGCCAGAATTGAAATCGGAAGAAGGGTCTTATACTCGGTGGATGCAGTAAAAAAATATCTGGAAACTTTGCAGGAATAGGCTCTTGTGCTTTATGGTAGGTGCTAATTATGGTATAATAAACCTGAGATTAAACCATGCCATGAAGTCAAAGCTGAGTAGCATTGTACGAAAGGAAGATTATCATGGCACAGAGCAGAAAAGACCCCAAAGGAAGAAAATTAAAAGAAGGTGAAAGCTGGAGATCCGATGGACGGTACAGTTACCGTTATACTGATCCTGCAAATGGAAAACGGCATACAGTTTATGCCCCAGACCTGCCAGAGTTACGGGAAAAAGAAAAGCTTATTAAGCGAGATTTGGAAGATAGAATCCTGACATATACGGCTATTAAAAAAATGACCTTAAACCAGTTATTTGAGCGTTACATGGCCACAAGAGAGCTTGCAGATTCTACCAGAACAAATTATCTGCGGACATGGGAAAACCGTGTGAAATTTGAGATTGGGACATGCAGGGTAACACAACTGTTACCCTCCCACATAAAAGCGTATTATACATATCTCTCACAACAGGGATACGCCTTTTCAACAATAAAGTTTATTCATAATATGATTTATCCGGCGTTAGAAATGGCTGTCGATGATGATATCATCCGAAAAAATCCATCAAAAAGCTTTAGTACCGATTATGGGAAAGCTCCAAGAAAGCGAGAAGCCCTTACTGTATCACAGCAGGAAAAGTTTCTTGATTTTGTAAAAAAACATGCCGTATATAAAGCGCATTATCCGATGTTAGTAATTATGTTAGGGACAGGCCTGAGATGTGGTGAACTAATCGGTTTAACTTGGAGTGATATTGATACAAAATTAAAGACAGTAAGTGTGGATCATCAGCTTATATATAAAAATCTGGGTGAGGGATGCCAGTTTTATATAAGTACCCCGAAAACTTATGCAGGAATCCGCCGTATACCTATGACACAGGAAGTTCAGGATGCTTTTAAAGCACAAAGAGAATTGAACTTTATGCTTGTTAAAGATCGTAACTATGAGATAGATGGTTACAAAGGATTTATCTTTACAGCGAAGTCAGGCAGGCCGCTGATGCCGAATGCAGTTAATAACGTCCTTTATAATATCGTTGGGGCTTATAATCAACAGGAAAAAGCTAACGCCAAAAAAGAAGGTCGTGATCCAGAGTTACTGCCTAAAATCTCAGCGCACATCATGAGACATACTGCTTGTACTCGTATGGCAGAGCAGAGAATGGACATAAAAGTGTTGCAATATGTTATGGGACACGCTCATATAGGTGTAACGATGGAAGTATATAATCACTTGGCAGGAATGGACAGGATAGAAAAAGAGATTGCCAGACTGGACGGATTGGTAATGAATGGCTGACACCAAAAAAATAAAAATTGGTGTCAAATTGGTGTCAAACCATTAAAAAGCAGAAAATAAATCAGAAATAACAAAACTCATAAATGCCGCAAACCATTGATTTTACTGGGCTTGCAGAAAATTTCACAGAGAGTTCACAAAATAATTAGCACTCACCTCTTGACAGTGCTAATAATGCGTGTTATAGTACATACAGAACAAAGGAAGAGAGAAAAAGAAATCTTCCGGAGAAAGTTCTTACAGAGTTTTCAGAAACAGTAAATTAAAAACGCCTGCATAATACGCAGCGAATATAGATCAGGAGGAATGAGTTATGTTAATGCCAAGTATTTTCGGAGAAGATTTATTTGATGATTTCATGGGATATCCAACAGGCCGTCAGGCAGCTGCCAATGCTTATCCTCAGGTGAAAGATATGATGAAGACAGATATCCGTGATGTTGACGGAAATTATGAACTGGAGATCGATCTTCCGGGATTTAAGAAAGAAGATGTGAAGATCCAGCTGAAGGATGGTTATCTGAACATTCAGGCAACCAGAGAAGAGAAAAAGGATGAGAAGGACGGTAAAGGTAAATATGTTCGAAGAGAACGTTACACTGGAACCTGCAACAGAAGCTTCTATATTGGTAAGAGTATCAAGCATGAAGACATCCATGCGAAATACGACAACGGAATCCTTCATCTGACATTCCCGAAAGAAGAGACCAAGAAAGAAGTAGAAGAGAAGAAATTCATTGCCATTGATTAAGTAATAACAATGTCTGGAACAACCCAAACAGACATTGGATACGTTTCAAAACTCCAAATTGCACATTGCATTTGTTTAAATAAATGTAACCCCCTTTTTTTCACCCCTCTGCCATGCCCCGGCAGAGGGGTTTTTTCATATCTTTACACTTTTTTTTGACTCTGTTATACTTGAGGACAGGTAAACAGCGGAAATAAAAATTATTACAGCAGAGTTTTTCAGGACAGTATATATAAATTTCGGGAAGGTTTTTACAAGGGTGAAGATATGGGAGAGAAAATAAAGGTTATCATGGACTGCGATCCGGGGATCGATGATGGTATTGCACTGGCGTATGCAGCAGCGCATCAGGATGAGATAGAACTTCTTGCAGTAACAACGTTTGCCGGAAATCAGACCATCGATAAAGTAACGAAGAATGCATTGGAACTGGTAGATTTTTACGGACTGAAAGTACCGGTGGCAAGAGGACAGGAACGTCCCCTCGTAAAAGAAGTGATTCATGCAGAAGAATTCCACGGGGAAACAGGACTGGGACATTGCGTACTTCCGGAAACAGGAACGAAGGCTGCATCAGACAATGCAGTATTTTTTATCAGAGAGATACTGGATGATCTTCCGGAAGGACAGCAGGTGACTTTTATCGAGACAGCACCTATGACCAATCTTGCGCTGCTTCTGAGAGTTTTTCCGGAAGTAAAAGATAAGATCCGAAGGATCGTATTTATGGGCGGCGCTGTGAAAGGCGGAAACGTTACTCCGGCAGCGGAATTTAATATTTATGCGGATCCGGAGGCTGCCAAGATCGTGTTTGAGGCAGGGATTCCCCTTGTTATGTGTGGACTGGATGCCACGATGAAATGTAATCTTACCAGAAACCAGATCATGAAGCTATGTCAGTCCGGTAATCCGGTTGCCAGAGCCTGCGGCGATATGGCAGGATATGTTCTTGAAAATTCATCCAAATACCGTTGCGTGGCAAGTATCCATGACGCAGTACCTTTCATGTATCTGCTTCATCCGGAATTCTTTAAGATGGAAAAAGCGATCCTGGATGTGGACTGTTCTGACGGAGCCGGACGAGGTGCCATGCTGTGTGATTTCCGCTGGTGGCTGCACGATGAAGAAAAAATAAAAGATATGATCCTGACAGACGCAGATACCGAAAGCTTTCAGCAGGAATTGTTTGAAGCAATTTATTCAGTAACCGGACAGAAAGCGTGAAGTAGTCTGTGACCGGGAAACGGGATACCGGTTTGAAACTGTCAGTTAAGAGGACAGAAAACCCATGAACTATATTGTATTTGACCTGGAATGGAACCAGAATCCGGATGGAAGAAAACATCCGGACAGTCGACTCCCTTTTGAGATCATTGAGATCGGGGCAGTAAAATTAAATGAAAAAAGAGAGATCATCGACACCTTCCAGTGCCTGATCAAGCCCAAAGTGTACCATTGGATCCACGACAGCATCCATGAGGTGATCCACGTAGATTTCCATGAACTGGAGAAAGGACTTCCTTTTCCAAAAGCGATCCGCAGATTTCTGGAATGGTGCGGACCGGAATATCGGTTTTTTACCTGGGGAAACCAGGATGTAATGGAGCTTCAGAGAAACATGAAATATTATAATCTTCTGAAGCTGATCCCAGGACCGGTCCATTATTATGATGTACAGAAGCTTTTCAGTGTGAAATTTGAAGATGGAATTGCCAGACGTTCCCTGGAATATGCCATTGATTATCTTAAACTTCCGAAGAACCGGGATTTTCACCGGGCACTGGCAGATGCCAGCTATACGGCAAGAATCCTTCTGGAGATTGATGAAGCCTGCATGATCCGTCATCCATCCCTGGATGTATACCAGAATCCAAAATCAAAAGAGAAGGAAATTTATATTTCCTATACAGATCATGATAAGTTTGTATCCAGGGAATTTGTATCAAAAGAACGCCTGATGAAGGACCGCACTATGGTGAGCACGGTGTGTCCTATCTGCAGATGCCCTGCCAAGCGGAAGATTCGCTGGTTCAGTACCAACAATTCCAAGGTATATTACAGCCTTGCCCTCTGCCACGAGCATGGACCCGTTGCAGGGAAGATCAGAATCCGAAAAACCGATGAGGGAAAATATTTCGGGGTAAAAACCCTGAAAGCAGAAGATACAGAAGCAGCGGATGAAATCCGTGAAAAGCACGAATCTCTCCGCCGCAGAAAAATCTCAAGAAGCCTGGACAAGAAGATCTGATACGACATTCCGTTCGTATTGCATTCCCCAGCCAACCATTTGTTTTTTGTAATAATATTTGCTTTTCAGACGCAGCGGGCCGGCAGCATTCTGGAGAACGGCCTGGCGTTTGGTAAGCTGTGATTTGTCAATTCCTTTTGGTAAAGTCACATAAACCTTTGTCTTATAATAAAACGGATAAGTATTTCCGTTGTTCTTAAGAATATATTTATCACATGGAAGTACCTTAAACGGGACTGGTTCCATGGACACTTTCATATCTGTTTTTTCAAAATTTCCAAAACCATAATCAAACAGGGAAGCAGTGTCACCATAGGCGTTTGCGGCAGAAGTAGAATTCAGGATCACTGCTACAAGTGTTGTATTTCCACGCCTGCAATAGGTGACGAGTGTATTTCCGGATGCATCTGTGTAACCTGTTTTTCCACCAAGAACACCTTCGTAATAATATTCCCCGTTTTTGATCATCTTGTGGTGGTTCAGAAGCTGCCTTGCTTCCGCAAATTTGTTTGTAGGAGGAATCTCATAGTAACGTCTGGTGCAGAACTTGCGGTAAAGCGGGTTCATCCAGGCAGATTTCGCGATTTTTGCCATGTCGGAAGCTGTGGTGTAATGATTCTCATCGGGAAGTCCGTTTGGATTGTTAAAATGAGTATTTTTGCATCCGAAAAGTCTGGCGCGCCAGTTCATAAGCTCAGTGAATTTTTTTACAGAGCCGGAAACTTTCTCGGCAACAGCTACGGACATTTCGTTGGCAGACTGAAGCATCACTGCCATCAGTGCCTGGTCTCTGGTGAATTTTTCTCCGGCGGCAGCATAGATGCTGGAATCTCCGGCAGATACGCTGGCAGCCGCGCTTTCGGAAACAACGATGCTGGACTTTTTGCTGATGTTTTCACAGGCCAGAAGAGAGGTCATGATCTTTGTGATACTGGCCGGGTAAAGCTGCGTATCCCCATTCTTGGAATAAAGAACGGCTTCCGTGTTTACATCCATAAGAACGGCAGCCTGGGCTTCTATGCTGGGGCCTGTGGGCCAGCCGTCAATGGAATCTGTATCGGCAGCCTGGGCATAATAAGCGGAGTGTGTGACAGCAGCCTGCGTACTCTGGCCGGCCTGACTATCCGGAACCGGGGTTGCGGTGACAATAGGATCGCCGTATTCATCATAGCCCAGGGGTGCGGAAGCACTGCAGGGCATAGCGCCTGTAAACAGAACTCCCATACAGAGAATACCTGCAAAGATCCGGCGCATGGATCGTTTTTTCATAATGTTCATCATAAAATACCTTTCAAATAATAAACGAGATTCTGTAGTAGTATACCACTTTCTTTTTGGAAAAACCACTTGCAGTCTGTGAAATTTCCATTAAGAGAGAGTGAACATACATATAATAAGAGGAAAACCACCGAAATCCGCCAAAAACACTTGACATATGGATTTTTCTCAACCTATAATATACACCGTATATAGAAAAAGCAATGACGGAGACAGTATGTTATACGGAAAGCCTTACAGCAGATGCTTTCAGCGAACGGGGATGGTGTGAGCCCGTGGTGAATAAGTATGGCAGAATATCACTCCTGAGCTTCAGCTCTGAAGTTTGCCGGCAACAGCCAGGAGCAGTTTTTCAGCGTATGTATGCGGAACTGCATTTAAGTAAGAGCTGACGGATTTCCTCCGTTACAGGGAACATATATCGGCAGATACGATAATGTCCGCCATGGGAAGACATGGCACAGGAGCCTGGCAGCTTAAGAATAAGAGGGTGCAGGGATCCGGACAACAGGCCCGTATAATGTAACAGGTGGTACAGCGAATCAGACTTCGTCCTTTTACAGGATGGGGTCTTTTTTTATAAGTGCCCGAAAGAAACACTGGCACGAACAAGTATCTGTGAAGAAATAAACCGCTGCATCTTATAAATGAGACAGCAGCCAGTAATCAGACACAGGAGGTAAAAATTGTGTATCGTAAAGTTGACACGAATCTGAATTTTGTTGACCGCGAAAAAGAAGTTGAGAAATTCTGGAAAGACAATAAGATTTTTGAAAAAAGTATGGACAGCCGTAAAGAGGGCGAGACATACACATTCTATGACGGACCGCCTACCGCTAATGGTAAGCCACACATCGGACACGTTCTGACACGAGTTATCAAGGATATGATCCCGAGATACCGTACAATGAAGGGATACATGGTTCCGCGAAAAGCAGGATGGGATACTCACGGACTTCCGGTTGAGCTTGAGGTTGAGAAGAAACTTGGTCTTGACGGCAAGGAACAGATCGAGGAGTACGGAATTGAGCCATTTATCCAGCAGTGTAAAGAGAGCGTATGGAAATACAAAGGAATGTGGGAGGATTTCTCCTCTACCGTTGGTTTCTGGGCTGACATGGAGCATCCGTATGTAACATACGACAACAACTTCATCGAGTCCGAGTGGTGGGCACTGAAAGAAATCTGGGACAAAGGCCTTCTTTACAAAGGTTTCAAGATCGTTCCTTACTGCCCGCGTTGTGGAACTCCGCTTTCCGCACAGGAAGTTTCCCAGGGATACAAAACTGTTAAAGAGCGTTCCGCAATCGTTCGTTTCAAGGTTGTCGGTGAGGATGCATACTTCCTGGCATGGACAACAACACCGTGGACACTTCCATCCAACGTTGCACTTTGTGTAAACCCGGATGAGATCTACTGCAAGGTAAAAGCTGCAGACGGCTACACATACTACATGGCAGAGGCGCTTCTGGACAAAGTTCTCGGCAAGCTTGCAAAGGATGACGAGCCTGCATATGAGATTCTTGAGAAATACAAAGGAACAGACCTTGAGCGTAAAGAATACGAGCCGCTTTTTGCATGTGCAGGAGAGGCAGCAGCAAAACAGCACAAAAAAGCTCACTTCGTAACCTGCGACAGCTACGTTACCATGAGCGATGGTACTGGTATCGTTCATATCGCACCTGCATTTGGTGAGGATGACAGCCGTGTTGGCCGTGATTATGATCTTCCGTTTGTACAGTTCGTAGACGGACAGGGTAACATGACCAAAGAAACACCATACGCCGGTGTATTTGTTAAGAAAGCGGACCCGATGGTCCTCACAGACCTTGACAAAGAGGGCAAGCTTTTTGACGCACCGAAATTTGAGCATGATTATCCGCATTGCTGGAGATGTGACACACCGCTGATCTACTATGCACGTGAGTCCTGGTTCATCAAGATGACAGCAGTAAAGGATGATCTGATCCGCAACAACAATACAATCAACTGGATCCCGGAGAGCATCGGCAAAGGACGTTTCGGTGACTGGCTTGAGAACGTTCAGGACTGGGGTATTTCCAGAAACCGTTACTGGGGAACACCACTGAATATCTGGCAGTGTGAGTGCGGACATATGGAATCCGTAGGAAGCCGCCAGGATCTCTATGAGAAGAGTGGTGACGAGCGTGCGAAGACTATCGAGCTTCACCGCCCATACATTGATGATATCACCATGAAGTGCCCGGACTGCGGCAAGACCATGCACCGTGTACCGGAGGTAATTGACTGCTGGTTTGATTCCGGAGCAATGCCTTTTGCACAGCATCATTATCCATTTGAGAACAAAGACCTGTTTGAGCAGCAGTTCCCGGCAGACTTTATTTCTGAGGCTGTTGACCAGACAAGAGGATGGTTCTACTCCCTTCTTGCTGAGTCCACACTGCTTTTCAACAAGGCTCCATATAAGAACGTAATCGTTCTGGGACATGTACAGGATGAGAATGGACAGAAGATGAGTAAGTCCAAGGGAAATGCCGTTGATCCGTTTGACGCACTGAACAAATATGGTGCAGATGCCATCCGCTGGTACTTCTACATCAACAGTGCTCCGTGGCTTCC
>ERZ780167.1003-NODE-1003-length-26800-cov-35.193831_pt1 | contig 26800 bp, 20 predicted proteins | sample MGYA00510982_ERZ780167 | MGnify/ENA primary metagenome ERZ780167 (study PRJEB29588, sample SAMEA2146107) | human gut metagenome | biome: human gut; feature: human-associated habitat; material: faeces | place: Denmark | collected 2008/2010 ... | reverse complement strand
ACTGAAGTTTTTCACTCTCAAACCTTCAAACAAACAATTCAAAACAGCTTCTAAGTCTAATGAAGAAACTCTATGGAGGAAAGAAAGCAGAAAACGAAAGAGATCTGCCCGCGGGAAGATAGGCTGGAAGTCGGCTATGTCCGTGGAATGAAGTACCTGGGACATACCTTCTACAAGACTGGAGAGGGCTGAAGGTTGCGTGTCCATCCAAAGAGTTTGCTCAAACTGAAAGCAAAACTAAAGATGCTGACGGGCAGGAGCAACGGGATGGGACATGAACGCAGGAAGGTCGCGCTACACCAAGTCATACGCGGATGGGTGTCATACTTCAAGTATGCAGATATGAAATCGTCACTGGTCGCCATTGATAAGTGGCTCCGCAGGCGGATACGCATGTGCATATGGAAAAGCTGGAAGAAGCCCAAGACAAGGGTAAAGAATCTCATACGATGCGGTATCAAGCCATATTGGGCAAGAATCTACGGCAACAGCAGCAAGGGATATTGGGCAAATGCGGAAGGTATAATGCACCACGCCGCATCCAACGATAAACTCCATGCCGCCGGTTATCCTTGTTTGATGGACGTCGTACTCAGGGTGGGTTTGCGTGCCGCCATATTCACAAAATGCGGGTGACGCCAGCGCGTATATAACTGCTTGGCGACAGCTAGCATGCCACGTTAGTCAACCGCTAGATAGTTACCTATCTAAATGTGTACGCTCTACGTATTGACCCAGAATGCGTTATGAAAAGCTGCCAGTCAATATGAGAGGGCAAGGTTTGCGAATCCCTTGCCGCTCACTTCGGCAGCCCGAACAGGTTAGATCATCCTTGATTCCGGAGCCAGATTGAGGGTGAATAATCTCAAAACTCCAAGTTCGACCGTCTCCTCCATGGAAGATAGTGCGCGAGCTTATTTGGTTATTTGGCGCGGATTTGTTTGGTTATTTGGCGTGCTTCTTTGGGTTTGTTGAAAAGGTTCCTGCTACCATGTGCCACGAAAACACCGATTGAAATGCCACGAAAACACCGATTGAAATGCCACGAAAACACCGATTGCTTTGTGCTTTTACGTTAATTTTCATAACTTTGGCAAATAAATGAAAATTTATTATGGAATATCTCAAGAGAATCGCTGATCGTATATTGCTAGACAACCTTGAAGCCTCGGGCGCGGTGCTTGTTGAGGGGCCGAAATGGTGCGGAAAAACCACGACATGCAGCCAAATTGCTAACAGCTCCATTAGTTTGCAGGATGTTGACATGAGGGATGAATATCTGGCGACGGCGGCTTCCAAACCTTCACTTCTTTTGATGGGCGACACTCCACGTTTGATTGACGAATGGCAGGATGCGCCTGTAATCTGGGATGCGATACGAACAGTATGCGATAAAAGAGGTGGTGTCCCGGGACAGTTCATCCTTACTGGCTCCAATAGGGTGAAAAAAGAAGAGACCAGACATTCTGGAACAGGCAGGATCGCAAAGATGAAAATGCTCCCTATGAGTTTATGGGAGTCAAAGGAGTCGACAGGACAGGTCTCTGTCGGTGAACTGTTTAATGACCCGGAATATGATATTGACGGTAGAACTTCAAAACTGTCTGTCGAGGAATTGATTCTTGCGGCGTGCCGTGGTGGATGGCCAGCATCGCTTCTTCCTGCAAAAAACAAGGCCCGGTTGCTTGTTGCCAAGAATTATATGAAAAGTGTCTGCTCGGAGGATATTTCCAGAATAGATGGAGTTCAGCGAGACGAGAAGACTGCCGCGATGATAATGCGTTCATACGCCCGTAACATCTCAACGATTGTCAAAAAGACATCAATGCTTTCGGATGTCACTTCTTCCGGTGAGGTAAGCTGCTCTTCGGACACGTTTGATGATTATGTCAAGGCTTTGGAAAAATTGTTTGTCATTCAGGATATAGGTGCATGGTGTCCGGCGATAAGGAGTAAATCAAACATCAGAAGTACCCCTAAAAGATCGTTCTGTGATCCGTCTGTCGCGGTCGCCGCTTTGGGGTTGTCTCCGGATATCTTGATGACACAATTGAAGACATTTGGGTTCCTGTTCGAGCAGATGTGCATACGTGATCTTCGGATTTACACGATGGATCAAGATAGCCACCTTTCGTATTACCGGGACAGGTACGGACTTGAAGCGGATGTCGTGTTGCATCTTTCGGACGGACGCTATGCCTTGATTGAGTGCAAACTCGGCAGCCGCGAGATTGAGGACGGTGCGGCACATCTGCTTGAACTTAAGCGGCTGATAAAAACACACAACGAATCTGAGATGCAGAACCCGCTGAGAGAGCCGGATCTGCTTATGATCATCACAGGTGGCCAAATGGCGTACACAAGGCCTGATGGGGTCAAGATTGTTCCTATTGGGTGCTTGAAGGACTGAGCGTGCGCTGTAACTATATTATAGGTATATTTCTTTAAGCCCTTACGGCCGCCGAGCCAGCCGAAGCATCCGGCATCCCGATCATAACGACTGTTTTCCCCTGCTTTCGCATGCAAAGTGCATGTCGGAGGCGGGGTTTTGCTTATGAATATGTTCGTTCCGGAAGCTTGTGACGTGGATTCCCGTGAGAAATGGGATGTCACTCTTAGTAATAAATATGTTTTGCGACCCCCACAAGGGGGTACTCCATAACACAACGACAAATATATGGGTTTAATTTTTCATAAGCAAGATTTTTCTGCAAGAAATCGCAAAAAAAGGCTCAAAAAAGCATTTGTTACTAAGAGGAACAACGTTTAACTTTTTTATTAACATTTATCCTTTATGAACAAATTTTTTAGATTGGTTTCGATGTTCGCCATTGCTGGCGTAACATTCGCGTACACAAGCTGTACGGACTACTCTGAGGATATCGACAAGGCCAACACCCGGATCGACGAGGTGGGTGGTGCGGTCGGTAAACTCGATGGCCGACTGTCTACGGTGGAGGGCCAGGTGAAGAACTTGGAGACCACAGTATCCAGCCTCCAGGCTGCGCAGACCAAGGCTGACGCTGCCATCACCGACCTTCAGACCGCGCTGGGCAAGCTTCAGGAGAAGCACGCCGCTGACATCGCGAAGCTTGAGAAGGACTATGCCGCCGCTGACGCAGCGCTGAAGTCAGAGATCGAGGGCAAGATCAGCACCCTCACTACCGAGTTCACCAATAAGGTGACCGCACTGAAAACTCAGATCGGTGTCCTCCAGACAAAGGTTGACGGAATCGACGGGACCGTGAAGTCAATCCAGGAAACCATCAAGGGTCTTGCAACCAAGGAGTATGTTGACCGCGTCTTCGCCACTAAGGACGCTCTTGCGGAGGCCAACAAGGCCATCGCCGCCCTCAACACTGCCCTTGAGACCGTTCAGTCCAAGGTAGCGACGCTTGATGAGGATTTGAAGACCGTCAAGGGGGACATCGCCGGCATCAACACCAAGCTTGGCGAGGCCCAGACCGCCATCGCAAAGGCTCAGGAAGATGCCACAAAGGCGCTTGGCGAGATCGCAGAGATCAAGGAAGCACTCAAGTCTTACGCCCTCAAGGCCGAGGTTGAGGCCAAGATCGAGCAGCTTGTTGCCGCTGACCTTGCAGCCACCGATCGCATGAACGGCATCGATGAGAAGATCGCCGGCATCGGGACCCAGATTGCTGGCCTGATTGAGAAGGACACTGAACTTGGCGAGAAGATCGCTCAGCTCTTCGAGGAGAAGTTCAACAAGGCTGACTTCGCAGATGCGTTCAAGACCGCTTACGAGGCAAGGTTCTCAACCGACTTCGCCGAGAAGTTCGCCGAGGCATGGGCTGGGTATTTCCAGCCTGCGTTCGACACCGCTTTCGAGACTGCTTGGAACGCCAAGTTCCAGGGCGAGTTTGACAGTGCCCTTGAGAAAGTTCTCGGAATCTATGCCGAGAAGGGTGCTCTCGAGGCTAAACTTGACGCTCTTGACGGAAAGGACGAAGACCTTCAGGATCAGATCAACAAACTCAACGCTAAGGTTGAGCAGTACAACACTGCCCTTAACGACAGGATCACCAAACTCAATGAGAAGGTTGAGCAGTACAACACTGCGCTCAACGCAAGAATCAACGCTGTCCTCGGCATCATCGCCGACCGTCTCAGCAGCATCGCCTTGGTTCCTCAGTACTACTATGACGGAGTTCCTGCGATTCTTTTCGAGACCATCGCCTACAATCCGCTTGCTGACGACAAGGAGAACGAGAAGGCTGTTGCACCATCTCACATTGGCGATCAGAACAGTTGGTTGGTGAATCAGTTCAAGAATTACACATCTGCCGAGTCTGTGGCCAAGTTCCGTCTGAACCCAAGGACAGTAGGCGTTGACTGCGCTGACTTCTCCCTTGTTGGAGACAAGGCTGACTATGTATTCACAAGGGCTGCTGCCCCTGCCGCTCCTGTCAGCATTGTCGGAACTCCTTCCTGTGACCCTACGACCGGTTACGCCACGTTCAGGGTTAAGAAGGAAGAGAATATCAACACTGACAAGAACGATAACAAGAATCTTGATATCGTAGCCCTTAAGGCTGTCCTCAAGAAGGGTCTTACCGATGCCGAGAAGAAGGCTGATGCAAAGCCTGAGGTTTACTCTGAGTTCGTTCATGTAAATGAGATCGCTTACACTGCCGATGAACTCGCTATCTCTGACAAGGCGAAACTTGCCGGCAAGAAGGCTGGCCACGAGTACGCCAAGACCTTTGACGAGGCGACTAAGAATGCTTATGTTTACAAGATGCCTTACAAAGGACCGTTTGATCTTAAGGCTCTTGTGGCCACCTGCATCAACTCCGAAATCTTTACTAGAGGTCTTGAGGCCAAGTTGGATCACGAGGCTCTTGATCTTGAAAAGTATGATCTTCACTACGAGTTCTCCGTGGCGCAGTCTAAGTATCCAGTGACAAGTGGCAGTACGACGACTGACCAGCAGACCGTCATCAAGTGCGTTGACCGTTTGGGTGGTATTTTCAAGGTGATGGATGCTAATGGTGTAGAGTACAACCAGGAGGCCATCGGTCGTACCCCAATCGTAAGAGTTGACCTCAAGCACGGTGAGAAGAACATCGTTACCCGCGCCTTCATCAAACTCGTTATCTCTGTCGAGAAGGCTTCCGATAACATCAGCATTATGGACAACCAGAAGGAATTTGTTGTCAAGTGTCCTGACACTGAGGGGACCATGATGTACAATGTTGAATACCTCCGTAAGAATCTTTATCGTGTACTCGACATTTCTCACGTAGACTTCTGGAATCTGTATGCTGTTGATAAGGCTTATGTTAAGAAGGATGGTAAGGATCTTTCGACCTTCCCTGCTCCTAAGCTTGTTGACGGTCCCGCAGTTGAAGGAAAGGCTACCAAGGAAGTTTTGTGGAAGTTCACACACGGCGATGCTGGAAAGATCGGTAATGGTGCCAAGGTTGAGGGTTATCTCGTTCTTAAGAACAAACTTGATCTTTACTCGAAGTATCCTACCACAGTTACATTCAAGTTCACCGCTGACTTCAGACTTCCTAAAGTTGGTGAGGAGATCAAGGTAACGCATGACATCAAGGATATATTCTGGGAGACGAGTGGTGATAACAGTGTCCTTCAGGCAAATGTGAACGTTCCTGCGAGCGAGACTGATGTGGCTGCGAACTGCTTCTTCATGACTCCTATCGCCGAGCAGCCATGGGAAGATCTAAGTGTTACCGGACTTCCTTGCGACGAGAAACCTATGTTCAGAATCGCCAAGGTTTACAAGGACGGTAAGCCATCCAATGCTCCTGTTGCCGGTATCTATCTGACGACACCTATTACTACTGGAGAGCTGAGCATCACTCTTGACAAGAGCAATGATGACATCAAGAAGGCTCTTAACAGCGAGCATGGTCTTCAGGCTTTGATCGAGTGGTATGCTGTCGGCAAGAGTGGTGGTGATGAGTATGTTCTCCATACATTCATGGTTAACTTCAAGCGTCCTGTTAACCTTAATTTCCCTGATGATATTCGTCACGTGAAGGATGCCAAGACCGGCGGTGACGAGATCACATACGGCTTTGCAGGTCTCCTTACGGATTGGAGAGGCGAGACTATCCTTCCTCCAACTCCTACCGAGATCCACAAGGAGGGCTACCATTGGGTTAAGGTTTGCTCACCTGCTGACCACGCCGTTGTAATCCCTGGTTACCAGAAGGTTGTAAAGGAAGGCCACTACGAGTTCGAGTTCGAGGATAAGGAGGTTGTCATTCCTACGGCTACCGCTTACCATAAGGCTTCAATTACGCTTTACGATAACGCCAAACTTCAGTCATGGTACGCTCTACATGGGGATAATTCGTTCGACATTGTATTTATAGGAGGAGTTCCAAAGTTTGTATGGCGTACTGCTGGACCATGGGTAGAGAAAGCAACTGTTGTCGGCTATGGTCGTTCGGAGGCCGAGGCTCTTGAGAATGCTAAGGTTGAGGCTAACAAGTTGCACCCTCGTTATCTTGAGAATGTCGAGACGAGAGGTTGGAAGTCTGACGCCCCTGTTACGGAGGTTCTTAATTCAGGTACTGTGACAGTCACATTCAAGACGATCAAGAATGTAACTTATGTTCCTGCTGATTACGATACCGTTGAGCCGGAGATCGTGTACTCTCCTTGCAATCCGAAACCGGGTCCTTCAAGTGATGTCTATACTGAAGGCCAGAGGATAGGTTGCTGGCAGTGGCAGAAGTGGGCTACCGTAACCCCAGGCATGACTCTTGGCAGGTACTGGGACTTCTACGGAGTGTTCACACCGGCTGATGATGTAGTTCTTGATCTCAAGAATGTTACGACTGACCTCCCTGGCGGCAAGCTTCCTTCAACAGCGACCCTTGAACAGAGGCCTGGCTACAAGCTCTTCTATATGAATGTCTTGAGTCCTATTCAGTACACATATCACATCAACATTCCTGCCTCTATCGAGTACGGATGGGGTGTTCTGAATGAGACTCTCGTCATCACGGTAGATCCTTACAACAAATAGTACGGTTTATTAGTACTGTAACCCAATAATCAGGGAGGGAAGCAACTTGCTTCCCTCCCTTTTTAAATTCGCTCACAGGGCCTGCCGGAGATCATTGAGCCACTTAATGTGGAGCCTGCCGAAGTTCTTTGTGGGCCGGCTATGCCAACCACTTGATGGCGAACTCACTTGCGGTATGAGCGCAGAGGCTCCTGTTGTTGAGGTTATCAACGCTGGTTCTACAAGCTTCCTTCAAAGGCAACCCTTGAACAGACTGGTTACACCCTCAAGTATGAGAATGTTCTGAGCCCTATCCAGTACACTTACCACATTTTCATCCCTGCATCCATCCAGTATGGTTGGGGTGTCCTCAACGGAACTCTTACAATTACTGTTAACCCAGTGAGCACGATCAAATAATCAAGTTCACAGGTGACTGTAACACAATAAAGAAAGGGAGAGAAGCGAACTTCTCTCCCTTTCTTCATTTATTCAAGTATAACCAGCCGGCCGCTGAGCTTGCCGAAGCACCCGTGTCTCAAGGTCTCCTATCCGACAACCTCCTTCCAAGCGTCGATTGTCCGGGTCTGCGTTGATATATTCACGCCCACTTTGACCAGTTCCATTCCTTCCTCAGCTTTGTACGGGATGAGGTAGCCCTTGTCATCGATTTGTTTCAGGGCATCTTCGGCGGATCCATCGACCTTGAACTCAAAGACATAGATCCTGTCCTTCGTGCGGCATACCGCGTCCGCTCTGCCTATGGCTGACTTCACCTCACTCTGAATATAATAGCCCAACAACGAGAAAATCAGGTAAATAATTGTCTGATAATGCTTCTCGGTCTTGTTCTCCAAATCGTTTGGGATTCCGGCCAAAAATGACTTCATGAGGTCAAGCGCGGAGTCTATGTCCTTTTCCTTGAGTGCCTTGTTGAATTTCAGGACGAAAGAGGAACTCATTCCGTCCGCGCTCCTGTATCTGGCCAGCAGATCCTTGATGAACCCAATCTTAACTTCCTTGTTAGGGTAACCGAGCGTGTAGGAGTCATCCTCTGGGTTGTACCCCTTGATTGTCAGGTAACCGGTCTGGTAGAGCATAGGGAGGCTGTTGTCGGAAATTTCCGGCGAGACGTCGAAGTCGCTCTTTGACACTTCGGTCATCCTGTCGAGCTCTCTTTCGTCAATAGGATGCTTTTCAAGGCGCTCGATCAGGTAGGTCGGAGTCCCGCTCTCGAACCAGTAACTTCCGAACTCTCCTGCGTTCAATGCCTTTATGAGGCTGAAGGGGTTGTAGATTTCCTCGGAATTATGACTGAAATGGTAGCCGTCATAGTTCTCTTTCAATCTGACAAGTGTTTGTTCTTTTGTGAGAGAGAGTCTCTGCGCAAACTGCTGCACAGAGTCTTGCATTTGACTTTCGAGCTCGCGTTGCGAGACTCCGCAGACTGCCGAATATTCCGGCATCATGGAGATGTTCTGCAGGTTGTTCAATTCGCTGAATATGCTCAATTGCGCGAACTTGTTGATTCCCGTGATGAATACGAACCTCAGGTACGGGTCGAGGCTCTTGATGGGACTGTAGAAGTTCCTCATTATCTGCCGCATCGGCACGAGCCTGTCCTTGTCGTTCATTACGTCGAGAAGCGGGGCGTCATATTCATCAATTATTATGACAGCCTTTTCTCCAGTTTTCCGCACCGCCTCGATGACAAGTCTTTCCAGACGCGCGTTGACATCCTCTCTTGCGATTTGGGTATCATTCCCGTATTCCTCCTCATAGAATGTCAGTTTGTAGCCAAGGTTCCTTACAAGCTGTTCCTCTGTCATGTGCTTTGCGGTGGACATGTCGAAGTGGAAGACCGGATGCCGCCTCCAGTCGGAGTTCATCTCTCCGGCCCTGAGCCTATGGAATAGTTCTTTTTCTCCTGTGAAATAACTGTGAAACGTTGATGACAGCAGCGATTTCCCGAACCTGCGCGGCCGGCTAAGAAACACATACCTATACTTATCGGCAAGGTCCGCTACATATCCGGTCTTATCGACATAGACGTACCCGCCCTCGACAATGTCCCTGAAAGTCTGTATCCCGATTGGGTATCTAAGAGTCTTCTCCACCATATCTTCCTATATTATTAAATAGGTTAATAGTACCTCGTCTGGTCGCTTCTGCATTTTCCGGCCGCCTTGGAATATTGCGGTCATTGAGCATGTCGAAGTGCCAAGTTTCCCAAATATAACGAATATTTTTGTCAAATCCGCATGCAAAGTGTATGTCTGTGGCTGGGCGTTGCGTGTGAATATGTCTGTTCTGGAAGTCTGTGACGTGGATTCCCGTGAGAAATGGGATGTCACTTCTAGTAATAAATATGTTTTGCAACCCCCACAAGGGGGTACTCCATAACACAACGACAAATATATGGGTTTAATTTTTCATAAGCAAGATTTTTCTGCAAGAAATCGCAAAAAAAGGCTCAAAAAAGCATTTGTTACTAAGAGGAACAACGTTTAACTTTTTTATTAACATTTATCCTTTATGAACAAATTTTTTAGATTGGTTTCGATGTTCGCCATTGCTGGCGTAACATTCGCGTACACCAGTTGTACGGACTACTCTGAGGATATCAACAAGGTTGACAACCGCGTTGATAACGTTGAGGGCCGTCTGACTACGGTGGAGGGCCAGGTGAAGAATCTGGAGACTACGACCACGCAGTTGAAGGACGCTCAGGCGAAGACCGACGCGGCCGTCAAGACCCTCGAGACAACCCTTAAGGAGCTTCAGACGAAGCACGACAAGGACATCGCAGACCTGCAGAAGGCCTATGCCGCCGCTGACGCTGCGTTGAAGACAGAGATCCAGGGCAAGATCGACGCCCTGGAGAAGGCTCACAACGACGAAGTCAAGAAGATCAACGCCGCCATCAAGGCTCTTCAGGATGACGTGAAGGCTCTCCAGGAGAAGGCTGCCGCTGTTGAGGCTCTGATTCCTACCCTCGCCACCAAGAAGGACCTCGAGGAGGCTTCTAAGAAGACCGCCGATGCCATCGCTGAGATTAACAAGACCATAGGTGCTCTGCAGGGAGACCTTGAGATCGCCCAGAAGAACATCACCGCCCTCCAGGGCACGGTTACTACCCTTGAGGGGGATGTTGCGGGTCTTAAGACCGCCGTTGAGAAGGCCCAGAAGGCCGCTGACAATGCCCAGACCGCCGCTGACAAGGCTCAGACTGACGCAACTCTCGCCCTCGGCAACATCGAGTCGTTGAAGAAGGCTCTCGGCAAGTATGCTGAGGAAGGCGCTCTTGAGAGTAAGATCACCCTGCTTGAGAAGATGGACTCCACTCTTCAGGCAGACAAGTTCGACACCGAGAAGTTCGGTACATTCTTCGCCAAGGAGCTCAAGGACGTGATCGGAGCCTATGCCGAGAAGGGTGCTCTCCAGGCTAAACTTGACGCTCTTGACGGAAAGGACGAAGACCTTCAGGATCAGATCAACAAACTTGACGCTAAGGTTGAGCAGTACAACACTGCCCTCAACGAAAGGATCACCGAGCTTGATGAGAAGGTTGAGCAGTACAACACTGAGCTCAACGCAAGAATCGACGCTGTCCTCGGCATCATCGCAGGCCGTCTCAGCAGCATCGCTTTCATCCCTCAGTACTATGTTGACGGCGTTCCTGCCATCCTCTTCGAGACCATCGCCTACGATCCAATGGATGGTGGCAAGGCTGGTGAGGACAAGGCTCCTGCATATCACGCTTGTTCAACGAGTGTCGGCAATCATCAGGTGCTCAACACAAGCTACTATGCCAACCTTTATTCTTCATTCACTTCCGCTGCGGCAACTGCCAAGTATCGTCTTAACCCAAGGTCAATCGACTTTGCGTCATACGTTGGTGGTTTCTCATTCGTAGGTGAGAAGGCTGATTACGTTCACACAAGAGCCGTGGCTCCTGAAGCCCCTGTCAGCATTGTCGGAACTCCTACCTGTGACCCTAACGGTTATGCTTCATTCACTGTTGTCAAGAACGAGAAGATCAACACTGACAAGAACTACGACAAGAATCTTGATGTTATCGCTCTGAAGGCTGTTCTCCCTGAGACTGTCCTCACCGATAAGGAGATTGCTGAGAAGGCCCCAGTTGAGGTTTACTCAGAGTACGTTCACGTTAACGAGGTTGCTATCACAGCAAGTGATGTCCGCATCGCTGATGACGCTAAGCTTCAGAATAAAGACATCGCTAAGGGTTATGCCTATGCCGGTGGCGAGGCTACTCTTGACAACAAACATGAGTACAAGATCAAGGTTTCTGACGCTAAGGCACAGGCTCCTGTTTACAAGATGCCTTACAACAAGCAGTTCGACCTCAGCAAACTCGTCAACACTTGCGTGAATGTTAAGGTTGATGACCATTGTGGCTCCACTTCTATTGATCACAAGATTCTCGACCTCAATAAGTATGGTCTCCATTACAGATATTCAGTCGCCAAGACTGAGTACGAACTTGACGGTGATAAGACCAAGACTGACCAGCAGACCATCATCAAGAATGTGAATGATCAGGAATATTCTACTGACGGTCTCTTCGAGGTTATCACCCGCGAAAGCAATCCTGGTGTTGGGTACAATCAGGAGGCTATCGGCCGTACGCCTATCGTCAGGATCGACCTTATGCATGGCGACGAGATCGTGACCCACGCCTTTGTTAAGTTGCTCATCACTGTCGTTAAGTCCGATGTTGACTTTACTGTTGAGGCTGAGGAAACAACAAAGAAACTTATCTGCAACCTTGATGTTGAGAGAACTATCGGTGTCGAGACACTCCGTGAGGCTGTCTATGGCAGACTGAACATCAACCATGTTGAGTTCTGGAATAACTATGAGCAGAGCGATGCTTATGTTAATAAGGATGGAGAGAAAGTTGACTTCCCTGTTCCTTTCCTTCGTGAAGGTACCGAAAGCGATGGCAAACTGACCAAGGATGTTGTTTGGAAATTTGGTTACGAGGATGTCGTTAAGCTTGGTCTGATTGGTGAAGGCAAGTTCGAGGGTTACCTCGTTCTGACCAACAAGATCGACGCAGCTTCCGCTCTTCCTACCCGCATCACTTTCCACTTCGTGGTTAATATCACTCTTCAGGATCCTAACATCGATCCTCAGCCTAAGCCTATTTACTGGGAGAAAGATAAGGACGGAAAACCTTATGCAATCTATGCTAACGTTAACTGGCCTAAGTCTGTTGATGATGTAGCCGAGAACTGCTGGTTCAACACTCCTATCCAGTTCCAGCCTTGGCTTACCCCTGGTCTTGATCCGACAAAGGTCGCTGATCCATACTGCAATCAGGAGACTTCATTCGCGATTACCTCTCTCTCTATCTACAAGGGACAGAAGGATGTGAAGTACACTGGTGAGGAAATGGGTATCAAACTCACAACCTTCAAGTATGAGACTGGAGTTGAGGAACTCTCTATCGCTCTTGACAAGACAAACGCTGACATCAAGGAAGCCTTGAACACCAATAACCTTTACGCTACCGTTGTCTGGACAGCTACCGCAGAGACCGGTGACACTAAGCCTCTCAAGACATTCCTCGTTCACTTCATCCGTCCGCTGACTCTTAATATGCCTGAGAACCAGTCTGTTAAGGATGCTGTAACTGGTGGAGACGTGATTGAGTTCGGCCACAAGGGTCTTCTCGTTGACTGGAGGGGTGAGCTTGTCTATGGCCCTACCACTAAGGATGTAACTCTTACCGACTACTTCTGGAAGAAGACCTGCAACGGTCACTCAGTTGTTCTCCCTGGTCACTATGAGGTTCTTTCCCAGGCTTACTTCAAGCTTTATGCTGACAAGGTTGAGGTTCCTGCAGGCGAGGCTTACTACTCATACAGTTATCAGCTCCTTGAGGATGACGCTGTTTGGGAGTGGTTCAAGAATGCTCCTTCCTTCGAAGGAAACCAGATTCAGACTTCTCAAGATGAGATTGGTGTCTACTATGAGGACGAGATAGGAAAGCGTATCTATCGTCCAGAGGTTAATTTTGTAGCCAAGGAGGTTATCACTGGTTATGGTGCGACTATGAATGAGGCTAAGGCTAATGCTCGTAAGCAGGTTGAGGCTCTTGACGTAACGGAGTATGGCCCTATGGGTAAGCATTACTTCCACGACGCCGCCGACAACTACTCTTGCGGTAGATCTTCAAAGGATCTTGGTGCCAAACTTGAAAAAGCTGGTACCGCTGGATATGTTTACTATGTTTACTCTCTTGACTACAGACCAGCAGAGCTGCGTTGGATTGAGCCAAGCATCTACACTCCGGAGGACGGTGCGATGTGCAACCCTCAGCCAGGTGTTAACGATCCTGCTATCATCGAGGTTGGTGGCATCGAGAAACTCACCGAGGGCTTCACGGTAGGTTGCTGGACTTGGACCAAGTTCGAGAAGCCAGGCACTGAGACTGAGGCTGGCCAGTATTGGGACTTCTACGGCCCAATGCCACAGGATGGTCTTGTAAGCCTTGATCTCAAGGGCGTGAAGACCAGCCTCAAGGATGGCAAGCACGTTGACGGTCACAAGACAGGTGTGCTCCCTTCTGGTGTTACCCTTCGTCAGATTGGCAACGCTCTCCGTTATGAGAACGTCCAGAGCCCTATCACTGAGGCTTACTACCTCTACATCCCGGCTTCTTGGACTTATGGTTGGGGTACTCTGAAAGCTACTTACGTAGTTAAGGTTAAACCTACTATCTAATCCATAGAGTGATACTGAAAAAGGGAGAGAAGTTCGCTTCTCTCCCTTTTTTTGTGATCTAAAGTCAATGTCAGAATCTGATAAGCTTGGGATTATTCAGCCTTGACGATAATCCCTTTGAGCCTCAGGATGGTTGGCTTCACGCGCGATGACATGTAAACGGTGATGCTTTTGTCCATGATCATCGCCCCGGAGTCGTTGGCGAACGTGACCTTGATCTCTCCGGACTCGCCTGGCTTGAGAGGCTTCCCGGACCATTCTGTCGTTGTGCAGCCACAGGACGCGACCACACCTCGGATGAATATCGGGATGTCGGTCTCGTTCTTATATATAAAGGTGCAGGTCTTCGGTCCGCTGGCCTCGGAGAACGTCCCGAAATCGTGGACGGTCTTAGTGAACGTCAACTCCTTGTACTTCTGCCGCTGTGGCGCGGCAGTCTCCTGAGCCATGATATTCATTGAATATGCCGGAAGGATGGCTGCGGTGGCGAGCATCGCTCTCACTATGGATGAAGTGAGTCTTTTAGATGTGCTTTTCATTTGTTTCTCAAGCTTTGGTCCGCAGTCATTTTATTCATGGCACGCGGATCATGTTCTTTCTGCAAAAGTAATGATTTTACCATGATGATGAAAGATGAAACGGGCCTTCAAGTAGGAAAAGAGACTCAAATAATTGATATATTTTGCAGATTGAAAAAATTGTCGTAATTTAGCTTCGTTAAATGTGCAAATTATATTCAATAATATTATGAAACGTATTTTCGCTATTCTTGCAAGCGCAGCGCTTGTGGCTTCTCTGTCCGTGGCGAACGCACAGAAGAAGGACTTTGACCCTTATTGGTTTATGCAGATTCAGGGAGGTGCCGCCCACACTATCGGCGAGACTTCGTTCGGCGATCTCATCTCTCCTTCAGCCGCGGTTTCTTTCGGCTACCAGTTCTCTCCTGTCTTCGGAGCAAGACTCAATGTCAATGGCTGGCAGGCTAAGGGTGCCGTAAACGGACCTACCACTGTCTATAAGTTCAACTACATCGAAGGAGCCGCTGACCTCATGGTTGATGTCGCTTCCATCTTCGCCGGCTACAAGTTTGACAGAACCCTCAATCCTTACATCTTCGGTGGCGTCGGCGTGAACTACGCTTTCAACAACGATGAGGCTAACGACGCGAAGATCGTTAACAAGTTCGTTGACGGTTATCTTTGGGATGGCAGCAAGGTTTCCCCTGCGTTCAGGGCCGGTGCCGGTCTCAACATCAGACTCACTGACGTGATCGCCCTCAACCTCGAAGGCAATTGCAGCTTCCTTGACGACCACTTCAACTCTAAGAAGGGCTCAAAGGCTGACTTCCAGATCAAGGCTGTCGCAGGTCTTACCTTCAGCTTCGGAAAGGCAAAGCCAGCTCCGGCACCTGTTCCGGTTCCGGCTCCGGCACCTGTTGTTAAGCCAGAACCAGAACCAGAACCAGTAGTTGAGGAGAAGGTTGAGGTTGTTCCTGCATTCGAGTCACTTTCACGCAACATCCTCTTCGTCATCAACAAGTGGGACATCCGTGAGAGCGAGCAGCTCAAGATCGATGAGGTTGTCGAGGCTCTCAAGGCCAACCCTGACACCAAGGTTCGCGTTTCCGGTTACGCTGACAAGGCCACTGGTACCGCCAAGAGAAACAAGTTCCTCTCCGAGAAGAGAGCTGAGGTTGTCGCTGAGGCCATCGTTAACGCCGGCATCAACAAGGACAGGATCATCACTGAGTATTTCGGTGACACCGTCAATCCATTCGAGACTCCTGAGGAGAACCGTGTCGCTGTCTGCCTCGTTAAATAATCTGGCGTGATAATTGAAAGAATATAAAGGCTGGGTTTCAAACCCCGGCCTTTTTTTGAGACTAAAAACAGTAAGTTAATAAATACATTATTTTATTATGAGAATTGTACGTGTTACTGGCAGGGAGATCCTTGATTCAAGAGGAAACCCTACAATCGAGTGTGAAGTTGAACTCGAATCCGGCATCATCGGTGTCGCTTCCGTTCCATCAGGCGCATCAACAGGCGAGAACGAGGCTCTTGAGCTTCGTGACGGTGACCCTAAACGCTACGGCGGAAAGGGCGTTCTCAAGGCTGTCGCCAACATCAACGAGAAGATCGCTCCGGAAATCATCGGAATGTCCTGCCTTGAGCAGAGGGCTATCGATGAGGCTATGATCAAACTCGACGGCACCGCCACCAAGAGCAACCTCGGCGCAAACGCCATCCTCGGTGTTTCCCTCGCTGTCGCTCACGCCGCCGCCAACTACCTTGACATTCCTCTCTACCGCTACATCGGTGGAACCAACGGCCACGTGCTTCCTGTTCCTATGATGAATATCATCAACGGTGGAGCCCACTCAGACGCTCCTATCGCTTTCCAGGAGTTCATGATCCGTCCTGTAGGCGCCAAGAGCATCGCCGAAGGTGTAAGAATGGGTGCCGAGGTGTTCCACGCTCTCCAGAAGGTTCTCAAGGGCCGCGGACTCTCTACCGCTGTCGGTGACGAGGGTGGTTTCGCTCCAAAGCTTAACGGCATCAACGACGCTCTCGACTGCATTATGGAGGCTATTGAGAAGGCCGGCTACAAACCAGGCGCTGATGTTACCATCGCTATGGACTGCGCCGCATCAGAGTTCTGCTTCAAAGAGGGCGACAAGTTCTTCTATGACTACAAGCAGCTCAAGACCGGTATGGCCAAGGATCCAGAGGGAAAGAAACTCTCTACCGAGGAGCAGATCGCTTACCTTGAGGAGCTCATCACCAAGTATCCTATCGACTCCATCGAGGACGGCCTCAGCGAGGAAGACTGGGAAGGCTGGGTTAAGCTTACCGCCGCTATCGGTGGCAAGTGCCAGCTTGTAGGTGACGACCTTTTCGTTACCAACACCAAGTACCTTGAGAAGGGTATCAAGATGGGCGCTGGTAACTCCATCCTCATCAAGGTTAACCAGATCGGTTCCCTGACCGAGACCCTCGACGCCATCGAGATGGCTCACCGTCACGGCTACACCACCGTTACCTCTCACCGTTCAGGCGAGACCGAGGACACCACGATCGCTGACATCGCTGTTGCTACCAACAGCGGTCAGATCAAGACCGGTTCCCTCAGCCGCACCGACCGTATCGCCAAGTACAACCGTCTGATGAAGATCGAGATGGAGCTCGGCGAGACAGCCCAGTATGGCTACAAGAAACTTAAGTAATTTCGATAGCAATTATCGAATATATCAAAAAGTCTTAAAAAAGGCGGGTTCGATGTTAAAATCGGCCCGCTTTTTTGTCATTTGGAGAAATTTGTGTAAATTTGGCTTGGATTTTTCAGCAGTGAGATTTCGTCGCGTGAGCGACACGTTAACAACCATATTCAAAATGGCAGAAAAAGAAAACATAGGGTACATTGCCCAGGTCATCGGACCTGTGGTGGATGTCCATTTCGATGTGACTGATGAGGAGGCTCAGCTTCCGCGTATTCACGACGCTCTTGATGTCGAAAGAGGCGAGGGAAAAAGGCCTTTGGTCATTGAGGTTCAGCAACATATCGGTGAAGACACTGTAAGGTGTGTCGCTATGGACTCGACAGACGGTTTGAGACGCGGAATGAAGGCTGTGAACACTCACGCTCCGATCTCGATGCCTACCGGGGCGCAGATCAGAGGCCGTGTCATGAACGTTGTCGGGGATTCCATTGACGGACTCGGCGATCTCAACGAAGACAATTCCTTGCCTATACACCGTGAGCCTCCTAAGTTCGAGGATCTCAAGACCTCGCAGGAAGTGCTTTACACCGGCATCAAGGTCATTGACCTTCTGGAGCCGTATCTGAAAGGTGGTAAGATCGGCCTTTTCGGCGGCGCGGGAGTCGGCAAGACGGTGCTCATCAAGGAGTTGATTAATAATATTGCCAAGAAACATAACGGATTCTCGATTTTCGCCGGAGTAGGGGAACGTACCAGGGAAGGTAACGACCTGCTTCGTGAGATGATCGAGTCCGGTGTCATCAAGTATGGTGACGAGTTCGTGAAGTCGATGGAGGAAGGCCATTGGGATCTCTCCAAGGTCGATCGCAAAGAACTTGAGAAATCCCAGGTGGCGATGGTGTTCGGCCAGATGAACGAACCGCCGGGAGCGCGTTCCTCAGTGGCCCTGTCCGGACTGACCCTCGCCGAGTCTTTCAGAGACAGTGACAAGGGTGACGGCCCGAGGGACATCCTCTTCTTCATCGACAACATATTCAGGTTCACCCAGGCCGGTTCCGAGGTGTCAGCCCTTTTGGGACGAATGCCTTCCGCCGTGGGTTACCAGCCGACACTTGCCACGGAGATGGGCCAGATGCAGGAGCGCATCACTTCGACGAAGAACGGCTCTATCACCTCAGTCCAGGCTGTTTACGTGCCGGCGGACGACTTGACCGACCCTGCTCCTGCGACCACCTTCTCCCACCTCGATGCAACGACGGTGCTCAGCAGAAAAATCACTGAGTTAGGAATATACCCAGCCGTGGATCCGCTTGAGTCCACTTCCCGAATCCTTGACCCTAACATCGTGGGACAGGATCACTACGACACCGCCCAGAGGGTGAAGCAGATCCTCCAGAGGAACAAGGAGCTTCAGGACATCATCGCGATCCTTGGTATGGACGAGCTTTCGGACGAGGACAAGCTGACCGTGAACCGTGCCCGTCGTGTGCAGAGGTTCTTGTCACAGCCGTTCGCTGTGGCTGAGCAGTTTACTGGCGTGCCGGGCGTGATGGTGGACATCCAGGACACAATCGATGGCTTCCGCAGGATCCTCGACGGAGAGGTTGACTACCTGCCGGAACAGGCGTTCCTCAATGTCGGCACCTTGGACGACGCGATCAAGAAGGGCGAGGCTATTCTCGCTCAGGCGAAGTAGGAATATACCGGAGAAAGTTTTAGGAATATGTCAGAGAAAACCTCAGAGATGATTCTGGATGTCATTTCACCTGAAAGGACATTGGTTCACGCTGCCGTTGAGGCTGTGGAGCTTCCCGGTACGAAGGGCCGTTTCGAGGTCCTGCTGGATCACGCTCCGCTGATCTCTTCGTTGGAGAAGGGCGTGATCGCTTATCGTAACGGTGAGGGCACGGACAAGGTGGCGATTTCCTCTGGCTTTGTGGAAGTTAATGATAATCACGTTGTAGCTTGCGTGGAACTGTGATGAGAAAGTGGATCTACATATTCATTGGTCTTTTGCTTCCGTTGTCTTTGGCCGCGGAGGAGAAGGGTGGTGGCTTTGATATGGATGAATATCTCTACGGCCACGTCCGCGACTCCTACGAGTGGCACATCACCACGGTGAAAGGCCATCCGGTCAGCATCCCTCTGCCTGTGATAGTAGCCAGCAAGACCGGCAACGGCTTCCATATATTCAGTTCCAAGCATTTGGAGCACGGGGAATATGAAGGATTTTACATCGCCCCGGCTGGAAGCAAGTACGAGAACAAGATTGTGGAACGTGCCGCTGACGGCTCAGAGATAAGGCCGTGGGACTTTTCCATCACCAAGAATGTGTTCGGCCTGATGATCAACTGCGCTCTGCTGCTGTTCATCGTGCTCGGAACCGCCAAATGGTACCGGAAACACGACGCCCGTGAGGAGGCCCCGAAAGGCGGAGTCGGCCTGATGGAGATGCTCGTCACGATGATCGAGGATGATGTCATAAAAAGCTGCGTTGGTGAGGACTACAAGAGATACTCGCCTTACCTGCTGACAGCGTTCTTCTTCATATTCATAAACAACCTGATGGGTATCGTGCCGTTCTTCCCTGGTGGAGCGAACATCACCGGCAACATCGCCGTGACGCTCGTGCTGGCACTGTTCACATTCTTCATTGTCAATATATTCGGAAACAAGCATTATTGGAAGGATATTCTTTGGCCGGAGGTTCCGACCTGGCTGAAGGTGCCGCTTCCGTTGATGCCGGCGATTGAGATAATCGGAATATTCACAAAGCCTTTCAGCTTGATGGTCAGGCTTTTCGCCAACATCCTCGCAGGACACTTCATGATCCTTGGAGTCGTGGCCGTGGTATTCCTGACCGCTGAGCTTGGAGCCGCCTTGAACGGCAGCCTTACGGTTGTGGCTGTCCTGCTGGGTGTGTTCATGGATTGTCTGGAACTGCTTGTGGCGTTCATTCAGGCCTACGTCTTCACGATGCTGTCGGCCGTCTTCATAGGACTGTCGCGGCAGAGACCGGAGGCTTCGGAATAATTTTGGAATATTCAGAATAATTAATTTAAAATCATAGGATTATGTTACTTTCTACAATGTTGCTTCAGGCCCTCTCTCTTGGTAGAGTAGGTGCGGCTCTTGGTGCTGGTCTGGCTGCTTTCGCCGCCGCTTTCGGTATCGGTAAGATCGGTACGGCTTCCCTTGAGGCCGGCGCGCGCCAGCCGGAGAAGGCTGACCACTACAGGATGACGGCCATCATCGTCAGCGCCCTCATCGAAGGTGCCTGTCTGTTCGCTATCGTTGTTTGTCTTATCGCGAAATAGCAAATGTCACTCATCACTCCTGATTTCGGATTGCTTGTGTGGATGACGCTGATCTTCGGCATCGTCTTCTTCGTGCTGGCGAAGTGGGGTTTCCCTATGATCACCGGCTCGGTCGAGAAGAGGGCGCAGAGGATAGGTGAATCCATCAAGGCTGCCAAGGAGGCGGAGGAGAGGCTTCGCAACCTTGCCGAGGAACAGTCCCGGATGATCGAGGAGGCCAGGCAGGAGCAGAGCCGGATTCTGAAGGAGGCCGCGGCTTCGAGGGACAACATCGTCGAGCAGGCGAAGGTTCAGGCGAGGGATGAGGCTTCCCGCATTCTGGATCAGGCTCGCACGCAGATCGCCGCCGAGAAGGAGAGCGCTTTGCGGGATGTCCGCAAGGAGGTCGCGCTGCTTTCTGTCAGCGTCGCCGAGAAGGTGCTGAAGGCGAGCCTTTCGGATGGTGCTGAGCAGTCGGCTTTGGTTGATAGGCTTGTGGATGAGGTTTCCTCGTCTAAGGACTTGAAGAATTGATGCTATGAACACAGGAATTATCGCGACACGTTACGCCACCGCACTTCTGAAGCTGGTCGAAGAGACCGGCTCCGGTGAGTTGGTTGCGGCCCAGGTGCAGGTCATTGAGAAGGCTCTTGACGAAGTGCCTGATTTCCGGCGTGCCGTGGATGATCCTGCGGTTGCGGCGGTTCAGAAAATCTCGCTTTTTGAGGCTTCATTGAAAGATTCGATGGCTCAGGAACTGCATAAATTCCTCGAACTCTTGATCCGTAACGGCCGCATCGGTGATGTAAGGCTGGTTCTGACCACCTTCGTCACTGAATATTACCGCTCACGGCACATCAAGCGCGCGCGGCTTGTGGTCGCTGATCCGGCGTTGCTGGACCCTGAGCCAACTCCTTCGGACCCTGTGGCTGTCGAAGGGTCGCTTCGACAAGCTCAGCGACCGGCATTGGAGTCCCGTCTCCGTGATTTGGTCGAGAAGCAGACCGGCTGCAGGCTGATCCTGAAAACCGAAGTCAACCCGTCCCTCATAGGCGGCTTCGTATTCGAGGTCGAGGACACCGTCCTGGACGCTAGCGTCTCCCGCCAGCTCGATTTCATCCGGCGTCAATTCATAGAAAAGAACAGAAGAATAGTTTAGTATGGACAACATAAAACCAAGTGAAATCTCCCAGGTGCTTCTGGAACAACTGAAAGACATCGACACCTCCCTCCGGTTCGAGGAAATCGGCAAAGTCCTTCAGGTCAGCGACGGTGTGGCCAGAATGTATGGTCTGACCAACGCCGAGGCCGGAGAACTGCTCGAATTCGAGAGCGGAGTCATGGGTGTCGTGATGAACCTTGAGCAGGACAATGTCGGTGCCGTGCTTCTCGGCCCTACCGATGAGGTCAAGGAAGGAATGACAGTCCGCAGAACCGGACGGATCGCCTCCATCAAGGTCGGCGAGCAGATGCTCGGAAGAGTGGTCGATCCGCTTGGCGTTCCGCTTGACGGACTCGGCAAGGTCGAAGGAGACCTGACGGAGATGCCGCTGGAGCGCAAGGCTCCCGGTGTAATATTCCGTCAGCCCGTCACCGAGCCTCTCCAGACCGGAATCATGGCGATTGACTCGATGATCCCGATCGGCCGTGGCCAGAGGGAACTCATCATCGGCGACCGTCAGACCGGCAAGACCGCCATCGCCATCGACACGATCATCAACCAGCGCGCCAACTATGAGGCCGGGAATCCTGTCTATTGCATCTATGTGGCTATCGGACAGAAGGGTTCCACCGTGGCAAACATCGTGGAGACGCTCCGCTCTAAGGGTGCGATGGACTACACGGTTGTCATCGCCGCCACCGCGGCCGATCCCGCCGCGCTGCAGTATTTCGCCCCGTTTGCCGGAGCCGCTGTGGGGGAATATTTCCGTGACACAGGCCGTTCCGCTCTTGTTGTCTATGACGACCTTTCCAAACAGGCGGTGGCCTACCGTGAGGTTTCCCTGATCCTTCGCCGACCTTCAGGACGTGAGGCCTATCCGGGTGATGTGTTCTACCTTCACTCAAGGCTTCTTGAGAGGGCTGCCAAGATCATTGATCAGCAGGAGGTCGCTGAGCAGATGAACGACCTTCCGGATTCGTTGAAGGGCAAGGTCAAGGCCGGCGGGTCGCTGACAGCCCTTCCGATCATCGAGACACAGGCCGGCGACGTGTCAGCCTACATTCCGACCAACGTGATCTCCATCACCGACGGTCAAATCTACCTTGAGACCGATCTGTTCAACCAAGGCCAGCGTCCGGCCATCAATGTGGGCATCTCTGTGTCCCGTGTCGGCGGCTCCGCTCAGGTCAAGTCGATGAAGAGGGTGGCCGGAACCCTGAAGATCGAGCAGGCGCAGTTCAACGAGCTGGAGTCATTCTCGAAATATTCATCGGATGTGGACAAGGTGACGGAAATGGTTCTGGACAAGGGCCGCAAGAACAATCAGCAGCTGATCCAGCCGCAGTACTCTCCGATGCCTGTCGGTGAGGAGGTAGCCGTCCTTTATTGCGGCACCCACGGCCTGATGAAGGACATCAGCCTGGATCAGGTGCATGAGTTCGATGTCCTGTTCCTTGAGCGGATGAGGGCCACCCATCAGACCGATGTGCTTGACAAGCTGTCGGCGGGGAAGGTGGATCCGGAACTGTTCAACGTGATCGAGGATGTGGCTTCCGGCGTGGTGAAATCGATCCTGATGGATTCCAAGAAGAAGCGTAAGGTTAAGAAATTCAATTAGTTGTAGAAGAATATGCCGTCACTGAAGGAGATAAAAGGCAGGATCAATTCCATCAGCAGCACTCTGGCGATCACCTCGGCGATGAAGATGGTGGCAGCCGCGAAGCTGCAGAAAGCGCAGATGGCGATTCAGAACATGCTTCCGTACGAGAGGCGACTGCACTCGATGCTCATCGACCTGATGGGGGCAATGAATATTTCCGCCGCGGCTTCGGAAGATGGTTCCGTACGTGGCTCAGGATCAGCTGAACGTGGATTTGACCAGAGTGGTGATCGGTTGAGCCTGTCGAACCGGCACGACCTGGCGGGGATGGACGGGGCATATTCATTGATGGCTCAGCGTGAGGTGCGAAAGGTTGCGATTGTCGCCTTCGCCTCCAATTCTTCGCTCTGCGGCGCGTTCAATTCCAACGTCATCCGAGAGGCCACGGCGGTGATCAATGAATACCGTGCCTCAGGTCTTGGCGATGCCGACATCACGGTCTATTCCGTAGGCCGAAAGATGGCGGAGGCGATGAAGAAGCTTGGCTTCCCAAGTCCCGCGGATTTCACGAAGATGTCTGACTCGCCGTCTTATGAGGCGGCATCGGCTTTGGCTCAGGAACTGCTGGACGGATTTGTCTCCGGTCGGTTCGACAAGGTGGAGCTGGTTTATAATCACTATAAATCAACATCTTCACAGCCGACCATAAGGCAGACCTATCTGCCTCTGTCCTTGGCCGATGCCACCGCTGACATTCAGGTCGGGAAGATCACCGATTCCGCCTCTGAATCCGACACGAACAGGGGCGCTGAGACTGTCGGAGCGCCGGTGGTTCGACAGGGCTCACCAACCACAGAAGACCTGATCGTAGAGCCATCCAAGGAGGCCTTGATAGCCATCCTCCTCCCGAAGGTAATCCGCCTTCGCATATTCACCACCCTGCTGGACAGCGCCGCCGCCGAGCACGCCGCCCGCACCGTAGCTATGCAGCTTGCCACCGACAACGGCAACGACCTCCTTCAGGAACTCACTCTTGAATATAACAAGGGCCGTCAGCAAAAGATCACCTCCGAGATCCTCGACCTCGTCGGTGGTTCGATGCAGTAATCCACCGGTCACTGAGCTTGTCGAAGTGCCCGATGAATATTTCTATAATCAAATCTTTTTTTGTGTCTTCTTTGCGAAATTTCGTATCTTGATCCAGAAAATGACCAATGATTATGGGACACAATCTTAAATTCTTGATTATTACAATAATAGCGATATCTTTGACTGACGTGCTTGCCGCACGGACATATTCAAGAAGAGTAGTGCTTGGTGACGAGAGGTTCGAGGAGTACCAGCCGCTGCTGCAAGGGAAGCGGGTTGCGGTGTTCAGCAATCAGACGGGTATAGTCGGAGACAAGGTGACCGGCTCCAAGTTGGCAGACGCTCTTGCTGAATATGGCGGGTGCTTTCCGGAACATCCGGTCGCTGTGGTTCGACAATCTCACCAACCGGTCGCTGAGCCTGTCGAAGCGACTGTCAATAAGAGTACATTCGATGAGATTTCCCGAATTCCGTTTCTTGAACCGTCTGTTCCCGGCGGCAAAATCGAGTACGGTCAGCACATAGTTGACGCCCTGATCGAGAAAGGCGTGGATGTCAGGGCTATTTTCTCTCCGGAGCACGGCTTCCGTGGCAACGCCGATGCCGGAGAGCACGTCAGCAGCAGTGTGGACGAGAAAACCGGAGTGGAGATCCTGTCGCTTTACGAGAAAGGCTCACGGATTCCGAGCAAGGAGAAAACCGATAAGTTTGATGTCCTTGTGATTGATATTCAGGATGTAGGCCTTAGGTACTATACCTATTATATCACAATGCATCATCTGATGGAGGCCTGCGCCAGAGACGGGAAACAGGTCGTCATTCTTGACCGCCCGAACCCGAACGGCTTCTATGTTGACGGTCCTGTCCTGAATATGAAATTCAAGTCCGGTGTCGGTTGGCTGCCGATCACGACTGTTCACGGAATGACGCTCGGTGAGTTGGCGCTGATGATCAACGGCGAGAAATGGCTGGAGAACGGTACCTGCGACCTGACTGTGATTCCGTGCCTGAATTACACCCATAACACCCGCTACAGCCTTATCCTGCCGCCTTCCCCGAACATTAAGGACATGAGGGCCGTGTACCTATATTCATCAACCTGCTACTTCGAGGGTACGGTGGTCAGCCTCGGCCGCGGCACGCAGTTCCCGTTTGAGACCTACGGGCATCCGGCGATGACGGGATATTCCTTCTCCTTTGTGCCTCGAAGCATCCCCGGCGCGAAAAGCCCGCAGTTCCTGGATGAGGAGTGCCACGGCGTTGACCTTCGCCGCAAGCCGCTCCGCGACATTTGGGCGGAAAAGATCAATCTTGAATATGTCATCGATGCTTACCGCAATCTGAATATGGGCGATAAGTTCTTCGGTAAGAACAACTTCTTTGAACTTCTCGCCGGTGTGGACTGGTTCCGCTCGATGATAGGGAACGGTTCCTCCGCCGCCGAGATCTCCGCCCGTTGGGCCTCCGATGTCGAAAACTTCAAGTCCCGCCGCGCGCCTTACCTCCTTTATCCCGAGATATAAAGCAAAAACCGAAGCGAGGTTCTCACCCGGCTTCGGCTAATCTTATTCAATACTTATGAAATAACTATTGAGTCAGTTTTTGGTTTATGAGTAAAAATATTTATGTCGACAGGGGATTATGCCATTTCCGTGCCAAAGTTGATTCCGGTTCGAAATATTTTTTCCTATATTGTCTATGTCTTTGAATGTCATTTGTTTTCAGTACTTGCACGGAAAATTATAACTGTGATTATAATAACCGAAGTTATAATTTTGTCGATAAAGCTTTGAAAATGTTTATGAGTGGCTGTTTTCTAAGTACTTACTCAATTGTTGAGGAGGCACTTTTGCATTGTGCCCGAGTTCTTGCCTTGTTTTGCCTTGTGTGGACGAGAATTTGGCAATATGCCAGGGAGTGGTTAACTTTGCGGTGTTATGGTGCGGACAGCGGACATAGATTCTTTGTTTAGACTTTACTACAAGCCTTTGTGTATCTATGCGTTGCACTATCTCAAGGACAAGGATCTGATCGAGGATCTGGTGCAGGAGGCTTTTACGGCATATTGGATGAAACAGACTTCGGATGGTGGGATTGACAGCCCGAGGGCTTATCTCTACACGGCCGTGAGAAACCGATGCATCGATGTGCTTAGGAAAGAACAGCATCAGAATGTGTGCTTGGACAGCGTAGGTGAGGATGTCCTTCCGATTGAGGATGGCGTTGTGATTTCCGATGATGAGGCCGTGGACAATTCCTTTAGGGAGGCGCGGATCTGGTCGGCCATTGACCGCCTTCCGGCCAAAAGGAGGAGAATATTCCTGATGAGCCGCCGCGACGGGATGAAGTATAGCGAGATCGCTCAGTCGCTCGGCCTTTCCGAGAACACCGTACGTAACCAGATCAGCAAAGCCCTGGACTCCATCCGCCAAGGTGTAAGGAAGGTCATCCTCTTCCTGATGTCGCTCTAGAATATTCAGACATCGCCTTAAGCCTTGAGAAGGAGCGGCTGACAAGGAGCTTTTGCCGTACGTTTTCTGCCCCATAAACCATAGCCCCCCGCTCTTCCAGGTGTGAAAAACCTTGCGCACCTAAAATGCCATCTGCTTGATGGCAAGTGAGTTGCACTTCCAGGTGCGAGCATATTCGCGCACCTGTGAGTCGTCGGCTTAGT
>ERZ780167.1000-NODE-1000-length-26897-cov-3.818233_pt1 | contig 26897 bp, 20 predicted proteins | sample MGYA00510982_ERZ780167 | MGnify/ENA primary metagenome ERZ780167 (study PRJEB29588, sample SAMEA2146107) | human gut metagenome | biome: human gut; feature: human-associated habitat; material: faeces | place: Denmark | collected 2008/2010 ... | reverse complement strand
GGGAATAATGAGTGTCGTAGGCATGATTGCCTCTGGACAAGCGGAAATTCGGCGTGGGCATCGTGCAGCGCATCGAGACGCTGTCCACGGACCACAAACTCGTGGTGGCTTTCGACAATGCGGGCGAAAAGACCCTGCTGGCCAAATTTGCGAAACTGACCAAACTCTGATTGCGATGGAGATGCCGCTCGTATCGGTCTGCATGACCACCTACAACCACGAACCCTATATCGCCGAGGCCATCGAAAGCGTGCTGGCGCAGCAGACCTCGTTCGGAGTCGAACTGGTCGTGGGGGAGGATTGCAGCACGGACCGCACGGCGGCGATCTGCCGCGAATATGCGGCGAAATACCCGGACCGCATCCGGCTGGTGACCTCGCCGGAGAATGTCGGCTGGCGGGCCAACTACCGGCGGACGTTCGAGGCGTGCCGCGGGAAATACGTGGCCTACCTCGACGGCGACGACTGGTGGTGCGATCCCCGGAAATTGCAGATGCAGGCCGACCTGATGGAGTCGGACCCCGGGTGCGGCATGTGCTATACGCGCGCCTCGAACTACTGGCAGGCCTCGGACCGCACGAAACCCGACCACTCGGACCATTACACCGATTTCGGGCGTCTGCTGTGCAGCCTGACCATCGCCAACTGCGCGACGCTGGCCCGCCGGGAGTTGATCGCACGGTATTACGACGAGGTTCGTCCCGCGGAGCATCCCGAGTGGAAGACCGACGACGCCCCGATGTGGCTCTGGTTCTCGGTGCGCAGCCGCATCAGCTATCTGCCCGACATCACGGCCGTCCACCGGCGCCTGCCCGACAGCGTGAGCCACAGCACGGCCTACCGGAAACGGATCGCCTTCTGCGATTCGCTGATGGACATAAGCCTCTGGTTCGACGCCCGCTACGCTGCGGGCCGCAACCGCTTCCGCATTCTCCGGCGGCGCAGTTCGGTGGCTTTGTGGGTCCTTTCGTGGGAAGGTCCGGTCGGGGAATACGTGACGCGCTGGCGGCGCGACGTTGCGGCCTGCCCGCGCCTCGCGCTCTGTCCCGAAGGGCCGGGACTGCTGGTGAAAAAGATTCTTTTCCGACGTAAAAAACAGCATTTATGACGACCAAACAACGTTATGACGGCGTAATCGCCTGGTTTTCGGAGCATATGCCCGTGGCCGAAAGCGAACTGCACTACTCGGACCCTTATCAGCTGCTGGTGGCGGTGATCCTCTCGGCGCAGTGCACCGACAAACGGGTCAACATGACCACCCCGGCGCTGTTCGAAGCCTTTCCCACGCCGTACCACATGGCCCGCGCCACGGCCGAGGAGATTTATCCCTACATCCGGAGCATCTCCTACCCGAACAACAAGGCCAGAAACCTCGCGGGAATGGCCCGGATGCTCTGCGAGGAGTTCGGCGGCGAAGTCCCGAGCGACCTGGAGCAGATGCAGCGTCTGCCCGGCGTGGGCCGCAAGACGGCCAACGTGCTGGGGGCCGTGCTGTGGCAGAAGGAGGTGATGCCGGTCGACACGCACGTTTTCCGCGTCTCGGAGCGCATCGGGCTGACAACCCGTTCGAAAACCCCGTTGCAGACGGAGCTGACCCTCGAAAAGAACATTCCCGGCCATCTGTTGCCTCTGGCCCACCACTGGCTGATCCTCCACGGGCGTTACGTCTGCGTGGCCCGTGCCCCCAAATGCGACGAATGCGGCATTGCGACCTGGTGCCGCAAATACGCCTCCGATCACCGCCAACCTAAAACCTTGAAGATATGATGAAACTCGCTTTCCGCCTTTTGCTGATTCTGCTGCCTCTGGGCGGCATGGCCCAAACGCCGCAGGATTCCCTGCGGGTGCTGTGGGTCGGCAACAGTTTCTCCTATTGCAACGATTTGCCCGGCATGGTGCAGAAGATCGCCTCGACCCAGAAGGTAAAACTCTCCTGTACGCGCTTTCTCAAGGGCGGCGAACGCTTCTCGGGGCACCTGAAAAACAAGAAGCTGTTGCAGGCCATTGCCGACGGCGGCTGGGATTACGTCGTCCTGCAGGAGCAGAGCACGGCTCCCGCGATGCCGACCGGACAGGTGGCCCGCGAGGTCTATCCCGCGGCCCGGACGCTCGACAGTCTGGTGCATGCCGCGTCGCCCGACGCCCGGGTGATCTTCTACATGACCTGGGGGCACAAGTACGGCAACCGCAAGCCCGTGGCCGAATACCCGCTTTCGAACGGATACGAGGGGATGCAGGAGCGGCTGAAGACCAGCTACCTCGAAATGGCCTACGACAACGGCGCATGGTGCGCTCCGGTGGGCATGGCGTGGCGCGCGGTGCGCAGCGAGCGTCCCGACTGCATCCTCTACCGGCCCGACTGCTACCATCCCGCGGTTCCGGGCAGCTATCTGGCTGCCAACGTCATTTTCACGACGATCCTCCAGCGTCCCTACCAGACGGCCTTTACCGCGGAGCTTCCGGCCGAGCAGGCCGAATATCTCCAGCGTACGGCCCAGCGAACCGTGCTCGACAACCTCGTGCTGCTGAATATCCGGTAGGCCGGTTGGTTTATCGCCTGTTTTTTTCTATCTTTGTCGGGTCCACCAATGCGGACCAACCCGAATGAAGTTATCGAAAGAACATATCGAACGTCTGCGGGAGATGCTCGCCCGACCCGGGCAGCGCATCGTCGTCGTCTCCCACCCCACCCCCGACGGCGACGCCGTCGGATCGTCGCTCGCATGGGCCGAGGTCCTGCGTACGATGGGACATGCGGTGACCTGCGTCGTGCCCAATAAATATCCCTATTTCCTCGACTGGATGCCCGGGATCGACGAGGTGGTGATCTTCAAGACCGACACCGAAGGGCGCGCACGGCGCGCCATCGCGGAGGCCGACATGATTTTCTGCCTCGATTTCAACGCCGTTTCGCGGCTCGAAATCCTCAGCGACACCATCGCGGCCAACACCACGGCCCGCCGCGTGCTGATCGACCATCACCTCTCGCCCGACGAGGGCTTCGACCTGATGTTCTCGCATCCCGATTCGTCGAGCACGTGTTTTCTGGTGTACAGCATCGTCGAGGCGATGTGCGGCGCCGGGGCTATCACACGCCGCATGGCCGAGTCGCTCTACGTGGGCATGATGACCGACACGGGCAATTTCGCCTTCTCGTTCCTCACCCCGGAGCTGTTCCGCGCCGTGGCCGTGCTGGTCGAGAAGGGCATCTCGATCCCCGACATTCACAACAGCGTCTACAACGCCTATACCGAGGGCCGCGCGCGGCTGTTCGGCTATGCCATCAACCGCAAGATGGAGGTGATCCAGGACGGGACGGTGGCCTACATGTCCTTGCTGGAGAACGAGATGCGCCGCTTTCAGTTCCAGCAGGGCGACAGCGAGGGATTCGTCAACTACGCCCTCACGATCAAAAAGGTCAAGATGTCGGCCATGTTTCTCGCCCACCGCAAGTTCATCCGCGTGTCGCTGCGCTCGCGGGGCGACGTCGACGTCAACCTCTTCGCCCGGAAGTATTTCAGCGGCGGCGGCCACAAGAACGCCGCGGGGGGCAAGTCGTTCGTCTCGATGCAGGAGACCATCGACCACTACGTCCGTTCGGTCAGGGAGTTCGCCGACGAAGGCCATCTGGGCTGACGCCTTATGGACGATTTCCGCCTCAAGGTCTTTATCGCCGCGGCCCGGACGTTGAGTTTCACCCGGGCCGCCGAACAACTCTACATTTCGCAGCCCGCCGTCAGCAAGCATGTCGGCGAGCTGGAATCCCGTTATGAGGTGCAGCTTTTCACCCGCCGCGGCAGCCGTCTGGAGCTGACCGATGCGGGGCGTACGATGCTGGAGGCGGCCGGGCGGCTTCTCGACGACTACCGCCGCCTCGAATACGAGATGAGCCTCTGCGCCGACCAGACCGGGGGCGAACTCCGCCTCGGGGCCAGCACGACCATCGCGCAGTACCTCCTTCCGCCGATTCTGGCGCACTTCACGGCGCGCTTTCCCGGGGTGCGGGTCTCGATGTCGTCGGGCAACAGCGCCGAGGTCGAGCAGGCGTTGGGCGAACATGCCGTGGATCTGGGGCTGGTCGAGAGCCTCAGCCGCCGGCAGGGGCTGCACTACACGCTTTTCAGGCCCGACGAACTGGTGCTGGTGGCCCGTCCGGGCGGGAAATACGCCCGCCGGGAGACGGTGACGCCCGAGGAGCTGCCGCGCATCCCGCTGGTGTTGCGCGAAAGCGGCTCGGGGACGCTCGAAGTGATCGCCGCGGCCCTTGCGGCCAGAGGCATCCGTCTCTCGCAGTTCGATGTGACGATGCGCCTCGGGTCGACCGAGGGGATCAAGGCCTTCGTCCGCAACAGCGACGCCATGGCCATCGTATCGGTGATTTCGGTGGTGGATGAACTGCGCAGCGGCGCGCTGCGGATCGTCGACATCGAGGGGCTGACGCTCTCCCGCGATTTCGTTTTCGTGCATGCCGAAGCCGAACCTGCGCGTCTGGCGCGGCGGTTCATCGACTTCGCCCGGGCGGATTTCTGATTGCCGGCCCCCGGTTTCCTTATCCCTGCGTCATAACTTCAGGTTATCCCGGATAACCAAATCTTGTTTCGTATCCCGATAAAAGATGCGACCTTTGCCGTCGCAATGAAGCAAAAGTTATCGGTCGTCATTAAAATTGCAAGGATATGTTGGAAAAAGGTAACAGGGCGAACACCCTGCACGGAATTCTCCTGATCGCGCTGTTTTCGTTCGCGGCATTTTACATCGCCGAAATCCCCGTTGTCAGACGGCTCTCGTTCAGCCCCCTGATCGTCGGCATCGTGCTGGGCATGCTCTACGCCAACAGCCTGCGCAACCGGCTGCCCGAAACCTGGGTCCCGGGCATCCGGTTCTGCACGAAGCAGGTGCTGCGCTGGGGCATCGTCCTCTACGGGTTCCGCCTGACGCTGGCCCAGGTGGCGGCCGTGGGCGTGCCGGCCGTCGTCGTGGACCTGATCGTCGTGACGGTCACCATTCTGGGGGGCGTTCTGCTGGGCCGCCTGCTGAAGATCGACCGCGACACGGCGCTGATGACCTCGACGGGCAGCGCCATCTGCGGCGCGGCGGCCGTGGGGCCCGAGCCGGTGGTGAAGTGCGAGGGGTACAAAACCGCCATCGCCGTCTCCACGGTCGTCATTTTCGGAACCCTCTCGATGTTTCTCTATCCGGTCATGTACCGCACGGGCATGCTCAACGGGATGACCGACACGGAAGTGGCCGTCTACACGGGCAGCACGCTGCACGAGGTGGCCCACGTGGCCGGGGCGGGCAACGCGATGGACCCCACCGATGCGCTGGGGATCGCCGGAACGGCCACCATCACCAAGATGATCCGCGTCATGCTGCTCGCGCCCGTGCTCGTGATCATGGGCTTCGTGCTGGCGGGCCGCCGGAAGGAATCCGGGGGCGAAACGGGAAAACGCAGGATCGCCGTGCCGTGGTTCGCCTTCGGGTTCATCGGGGTCATCGGTCTCAATTCGCTGCTGCAAAGCCTCTGCGGGGTGGAGACGGTCCGGGAAATTCCGCTCAACGGGACCATCGAGTACGTCGATACCTTCATGCTGACGATGGCCATGACGGCGCTGGGGACCGAAACGAGCCTCGACAAATTCAGGCAGGCGGGGGCCAGGCCTTTCGTGCTGGCCGGCCTGCTCTACGTCTGGCTGGTGGCGGGCGGTTACTTCGTCACGAAATACGTGGTCGGCATGTTGTAGCGACCGCTTTACAGTCTCGGCAGCTCCGGATTCTCGTGCTCGGAGTAGCGGAGCACCCGTTCCCGAATGAAGTCCGCGAAACCGCGGGCCTCTTCGTATGTAAGGGCCTCGGGATAGCTCATCAGCACCAGCCGGTGGGGATGGAACGGCCGCCGGAACGAGGGGTGGATGTACGCGTAGGGATTGGCGACGAAACCCAGCCGCTGGTAGAAATGCTGGCGGCGGACCGAGATTTCATCCTCCGGCGGGTCGATTTCCAGAATGACGCGCCGCCCTTGGCAAAAGGCCGCGAGGGCTTTTGAACCCATGTTCTGTCCCCGCAGGCGGGGCGAGACGGCCAGGTGCTCGACGTAGCGGTAATCCCCGGCGTTCCAGTGGAAGAGGATGCCGATGAACTCGTCGCCGCGCCAGATGCCGTCGGCCTCGAAATGCGGGTCGCCGAAAGCGCGGTCGTAACCCGTGCCGTCCCAGCGTTCGCAGTCGGGGAAGGAGGCTTCGTAAAGCGCCCATGCTTCGGCCCAGCCCTTGTCCGAGCGTGATTTGAACGGTATGAATCGCAGTTGCTGTGTCATGGTTTCCAATTTTCGGCAAGATACGGCAAATTTCGCATAAAACCCAATTTTCACGACTGCCCGAACGAGCCGCAGCCGCTTCTGCGGCGCCCTGCCCGTTTGCCGGGAGCGGAAAAATCCCCGGAGCTTCGGCCCGGGGATTTCCGGTTTCCGGGGGGGCGGAAAGGGACGCTCCGAAAAAAAATCGCACGGCGGGGGTCGGTATCCGGAAAAGGCGTGTCTACCGGGTGAAGACAAAGAGAAAAAATCTGTTTTGTGTAAATGATATGCAGAAAGAGATAGACAGACTGATCAATTCGTACCGGAGCAACGCTTTGAGTAAGGAGGAGGCCGGTATGCTGGCGGGATGGCTGGAGGAGTCGGATGAAAACCGGGCTTATTTCAGGGAGTGTCTCGCCAGACGGGAGCTGCCCGCGTCGGCCAAGGCGGAGCGGGAATGGGCGCGTTTCGCAGCCCGCAACAAGATCCTGTTCGCTGTCCCCGAGGTCGCCGGACGGCGCCGGAGTCGGTTCCTGCGCTATGTGGCGGCGGCCGCCGTGGTTGCGGCGGGCGTTTGCGCCGTGTGGTTCTGGCAGCGCACCCCCGATGTCGCGTCCGAAACCGGGGCCGGGGCGGAGATCAGCGCCGCACAGCCCTTGGAATACCGCACGGCGTGCGGCGAGAGGCTCGACATCGTGCTGCCCGACGGGTCGAAGGTCTGCATGAATTCCGAGGCGACGCTCACCGTGGACCCGGGATTCGGGAAGGCGACGCGCGAGATCGAGTTCGACGGCGAGGCGTTTTTCACCATTTCGCCCGACAAAAACTGTCCGTTCATCATCCACAGCGCCAACAACAACTATACGGTGCTGGGAACGTCGTTCAACCTGCAATCCTACGCCCGGGAGAATTTCGCCGTGGTGACGCTCCATACGGGGTGCTTGCAGGCGCAGGTCTGGAAGGACGTCATCATCCTCGACCCCAACGAGGAGTTGCAGATCGACGCGACGGCCAATACGATCACCAAGCGGGCGGTGCACGTCGACGATTCGATCGGCTGGATCGAGGGGCGGCTGATCTTTTCGGGACATCCGCTCAAGGACGTGGCCAATAAACTTTCGCGCTATTATCAGGTGAAGATCAATATTCACGACGAGATCGCCAACCTGCAATATACGGGCATGGTGGACCGGGAGACGCTGCCGGAGGCTCTGCGGATGATTTCCGCGACCTCGCCGGTGAAGCTCTCCATCACCAACATCGACGGGGAGTATTTCCTCTCCCGGGCGAAACGAAAATGACACACGGATTATCAAACTACCTAAACAATTGAATGAATGAGCAATTTTAACAAATTCGAAGGTTGCCGTACGATGCTGCGACGCTGGCTGGCGTGCGGTCTTGCAGCGATGTTTCTGGCGGTTGCGGGCGTCGCCCACGCCTCCGGAGCCGGGGAGAAACCCGCGACCGTAACGCTTTCCGTCGAGCGGGCGCCGCTGGCCACGGTCCTGAAGAAGATCGAGGCTCAGACCTACTACACGTTCTTCTTCAACAACGAGTTGGTGGGCAAGGCCGCTCCGGTGACGCTCTCCGTGAAGCAGGCTCCGGTTCCCGACGTGCTGGCGAAGATTTTCGCCGGAAGCGATCTCACCTATGAGTTCCGGGAGGATAAAATCCTGATCAAACGCAGGAACGCCGGCAAATCGGCTGCGCAGGCGCAGGCTGCCGGGACCGTTTCGGACGTCGGCGGGCAGGCTGCCGGCGCGGGCCGTCCGGTCTCCCCCCCCCGGCGGCAGGGTAGCGCCTCCCCGTCCGCTCCGGCGCTGGTTCAGGGCGTCGTCCGGGACGATGCCGGACAGCCCGTCGCGGGCGTCAGCGTGATCGTAAAGGGTTCGCTCGTGGGAGCCGTCACCGAAAGTGACGGTTCGTACCGCATCAAGGCGCGTCCCAGCGACCAGCTGTCGTTCAGTTTCCTGGGCTTCAAGACGCAGGATGTCTACGTCGGCAGCAAGACGACGATCGACGTGAATCTGGTCAGCACGGCGCAGGCCATCGACGACGTGGTCGTGACGGCGCTGGGCATGAAGCGCGAGGAGAAGTCGCTGGGTTATGCCGCCACGAAGGTCAAGGGCGACGTCTTTTCGTCGTCGGCCTCGTCGTCCAACTGGATGTCGGGCCTTTCGGGCCAGGTGGCGGGCCTCTCCGTGGCCAAAGCCAACACGGGCGGCGGCGGTTCGATGCGCGTGACGTTGCGCGGCGAGTCGTCGATCGACCTCAACAACAACGGGGCGCTGTTCGTGATCGACGGCGTGCCGATGTTCAACACCTCGGCGGCCGGGGGCGAGTCCACCGCCTATTCGATCGACTACGGCAACGGTACGGGCGACGTCAACCCCGAGGACATCGAGAACATCACGGTGCTGAAAGGTCCCGCGGCGACCGCCCTCTACGGTTCGGAGGCCGCCAACGGCGCCATCATCATCACGACGAAATCCGGCGAGGGGCAGGACGGTGCCGTTTCGGTGACCTTCACGTCGAATTTCGTCGTCGATCAGATCAACTCCTCGCCCGATTTCCAGTACGTCTACGGACAGGGTTCGTCGAAGGGCAACGACGGGTTTCACTACGGCGATCCGGTCGACGGCGAGGGCATGAGCACGCTCGACGTGTCGTCGTGGGGACCCAAGATGGACGGGACGCTCTACTATCAGTACTATGACGTGAACCGCGGCATCGGCGTCGACGAAAACGGCGCGCGCATCAAGACGCCGTTCGTCAGCTACGGCAACTGGTTCAAGAATTTCTTCCAGAACGGATGGACGGCGACCAACACGCTGTCGGTTTCGGGCAAGATCAACAAGAACAACTCGATCCGGTTCTCGGTGACCGATTACCGCAGCGAGTCGATCGTTCCCAACTCGCCGTGGTCCAAGCAGTCGATTTCGCTCAAGAGCAGCAACAAGGTCAACAAGTGGCTCTCGATGAACACGTCGCTGACCTACTACCGCAAGGACGACGACAACCTGCCCGTGATGGGTTACGGTTCCAGCTCGATCATGTATTCGCTGTGGTGCATGGCGCCCAACATCGACATGAACTGGGCCAGGCAGTACTGGTATCCCGGTTAGGAAGGTGTCCAGCAGGACGCCGACCTTTCGGGCGGTAAGAACAACCCCTATTTCGTGGCCTACGAGCAGATCAACACGCTCGACCGCGACCGCATGTACGGCAACACGGCGCTGAACCTCCATCTTTACAAGGGACTCGACCTGATGCTCCGCGGAGGCATCGACTTCTCGCGCGACCTGCGCACGACCCGTCATCCGAAAAGTTCCTATTCGCAGAAATACGGCATGTACGGCGAGACGGAACTCACCTCGCTGCAACTCTCGACCGACTTCCTGCTGAAGTACGACCGCAAGCTCGGCGCGGGCTTCAACATCACGGCCAACCTGGGCGGAAGCATCATCAACCGCTCGTTTGTGCAGACCGACAAGACCGCCGAGCAGCTCAAGCAGCCGGGCGTCTATTCGCTGGCCAACTCGGTCAACCGCATCAAGACGAACAATTACTCCTACGAGCGTCAGACCAACAGCATCTACGGACTGGTTTCGCTCTCGTGGCGCGACGCCGTATACCTCGACATCACGGGGCGCAACGACTGGTCGTCGACGTTGCCCAGCAACAACAACTCCTATTTCTATCCGTCGGTTTCGGCCAGCGTGCTGCTCAACGAACTGATCGACTTCGGCACGGCGCGCGACATCGTCAATCTGGTGAAACTGCGCGGCAGCTTCGCACAGGTGGGTAACGACACGAAGCCCTACCGCACGTCGAACTACCTCACGGCGTCGGATTTCGCCGGCAATTTCCAGATTCCCCGCACGGCGGCCGACCTCAACCTCAAGCCCGAGATCGTCAGCTCGTGGGAGGTGGGCGCCGACATCCGGCTGTTCCGCAGCCGTCTGAACCTCGACATCGCCTACTACGACAGCGAGTCGAAGAATCAGATCGTGAGCATGCCCGTGAGCCAGGCTTCGGGCGTCGGGAACCGTTACAGCAATACGGGCCGCATCCGCAACTGGGGCTGGGAGGTCTCGGCTAACGGCACGCTCGTGAAGACCAAGAAGGTGCAGTGGAAAGCCTATGTCAACTGGGCGCTCAACCGCAACCGCGTGCTCGAACTGGGCGACGGCGTCGATTCGTGGATCGTGGCTTCCTATTCGTCGCACGCCTACATGACGGCCTACGAGGGACAGTCGCTCTCGACGATGTACGGCCTGGGTTACAAACGCGCTCCGGAGGGTTCGTTCATCGTGGGCAAGGACGGTTCGCTGACCGACGTCAGCGGCCAGCTGGTGATCGACGAAAACGGCTATCCGCAGTATTCCGACGATTTGCAGCGCATCGGCGAGTGCATGCCCGACTGGAAGGGCGGCTTCGGCACGAGCGTCAAGTGGAACGGTCTGACCCTTTCGGTGGCTTTCGACGGTCAGTTCGGCGGACACGTCTACTCCTACTCCAACGCCCTGCTGGGTTCGCGCGGTAAGGGAACGATCTCGCTTCCGGGACGTTACGACGGACTGGTGCTCGACGGCGTCAACCTGCTGCCCGACGGCAACTACGTGAAGAACACGCACAAGACAGCCGACATCACCGAGTACTACGGTCTGGCCTACGCGTTCCAGAACGCCGAGCAGAACTTCGTCAGCACGCAGTTCCTCAAACTGCGCGAACTGCGCCTCGACTACGAATTCCCGAAGAAACTGCTGGCCAGGACCGGTTTCATCAAGGGCCTCGTGCTGTCCGTCTACGGACGCGACCTCTTCTGCTGGTCCGAATTCCCGGGCTGGGACCCCGAAGGCGCCTTCATGCGCGGTTCGTCGGTCGTTCCCGGCTTCGAAATCGCCCAGATGCCCGGAACCCGCGCCATCGGCGGCAGTATCAAGATCACTTTCTAACCCTGGAGGAACCGAAAAATGAAAAACACGATTATAAAACTGACAGCACTCTTCTCGTTCGGCGCGCTCGCCCTGTCGGGCTGCGACAATTTCGACGAGATGAACGAGAACAAGAATGCGTTGCAGACCACCAATGCCACGAGCTACGTGCAGCCGATCACCTTCGGCCTCGAATATGCGCTGCTGGAACGTTCGTTCGACGTCAACTCGCAGCTCATGCAGTACACCGTGCAGGCGCAGACCTCGGCCGAGCGCATCTACAACTACCGTTTCAACAACTCGATCATCAACTACTTCTGGCAGAACATCTACCGCTGGGCCGGCAATGCCGAGACCATGCGCGTGCAGGCCGAGAAGGACAATGACAAGACGGGGCTGGCCATCGCCTGCATCCTCAAGGTGCTGACTCTTTCGCACATCACCGACGCCTTCGGCGACGCGCCCTATTTCGAGGCCGGCAAGGGGTATACCGAAGGCAAGTTCTACCCGGCCTACGACAGCCAGAAGGAGATTTACCGCGACATGTTCGAAAAACTCGAACTGGCCAACGAACTGCTGGCCGAAGGCAAGGATTTCGACGCCCTGGAGGATTACATGTACGACGGAAAGGTCGCCCGGTGGCGCAAGTTCGGCAACTCGCTTTACGTCCGCCTGTTGATGCGCGCCGCGCTCAAGGACGAGAGCGATCCGGCCGGCGAGCGTCTCGACGCCGTGTCGAAGCTCAACGAGATTTTCTCCTATCCGTCGGTCTATCCCGTCTTCGAGAGCCGTGAGGACGCCGCCAACGTGAAGTTCGACGCCAATGTCAACGCGCAGTACACGCCGTTCCACAACGTCCGCGCCGGACTCTGGAACGCCAACATGATCTGCGAACGGCTGATGGACGAGATGTACGACTCGTCGGCAGGATTGAAGGACCCGCGCGCGAATTTCTATTTCGACAAACTCGTGGGCGTGCCGACGCAGGTGACCTACAACGAGTTGATGGGTTATTACGACACGGCGGGCCACTACCGGCGCAACGTGATTCAGGACCGCGACCATTTCGCGCTGATGAACTATTCGGAACTCTGGTTCATCTGGGCCGAGGCCGCCTACCGCGGCTGGATTCCCGGAACCCCGAAGGAGTACTACGTGAAGGCTGTTTCCGAGGCTGTCTGCGAGTGGACCGACGATGCATCGGCGGACCTTACGCCGTTCCTTTCCAATCCGAAGGTGTCGATCGACGCGCTCGACGGCGAGGAGGTGCTCGAACGGATTATGACCCAGAAGTGGATTTCGAATTTCCTGGTCGGCATCGAGTCGTGGTGCGACTACCGCCGCACGGGTTATCCCGAAATGCCTGTCAAGGCGCTGGCTGCCAACGACGGCATCCTGCCCACGCGCCTGCGCTATCCTTCGGACGAGGAGTTCCGCAACCGGGACAACTATTTCGAGGCGGTGAACGGCTGGCTCGGAGGCACGAACAACATGACCACGAACGTTTGGTGGGCCGATCATACCAACAAACGCAAATAAAAGGAGACCAACGACATGAAAAAATACATTTTTCTGATATTTGCGGCGGCGACGGCCGTTTTCGCAGCCTGTTCGTCCGACGAGGGAACGTCGGCGTATCCCGATAAACTGGAAGTCGTGCTGACCCCGACGTGGGACGCCGCCCGGGGCATGACCAGTTCGAGCCAGACCAAAACCGTGGCCGTGGCGCTCAACGTGGAGAGCGTGCACTGGACGGTGACTTCCGACAGCGAATGGTGTGTCGTCGACGAAGAGACGACGCACGTGGGCAGCGGCGAATTCACCGTCGAGGTGACCGCCAACGAAGACTTCAAGTCGCGCGACGCTGTGGTGACCCTTTCGGCGGGCGCTTTCACCTGCCGGATGACGGTCGATCAGTCGGGCAACATCTTCATCCTCGACAAGGTCTATTCCGTGGTGGCCCCGAACGACGCCGAGGCCATCGAGGTCGTGGTCAAAACCCTTTCGAAATGGCAGCCGGTGGATTCGGAGTGGATTCACGGCGAGGTCGTCGAGACCTCCGAGCCGGATGCCGAAGGCATGACCACCTCGACGCTCCGCATCCGCTGCGACGTCAACACGGACGCTGCGGGGCGCTACGGCACGCTGACCCTCGAGCCGACCGACGGAGTGGGTTACAGCACCGAATATGCCGTTTATCAATTCGGAGCGGATATGCCGTTCGACACCGACGGCAAGCTCGATCTCGCGGCCAAAGGCGAGGTGAAATTCGATGTGGTGGCTCCCGCCGAGGCGGTCGTCGGCGTGACCTGCCCGACGTGGGTCACCTACGTGTCCGAGCCGGACGGGGAGCGGGCGACCTACACTTTCTCCGTTGCGGAGAACCCCAGCGATACGAAGACCGAGCGCGAGGGCGTGATCGAGTTCTCGATCAAGGACATCGAGGCGCAGACCGCTCTGCCTGCCATCAGGCAGGCGTTCTATCCCGCGGGCGGCATCGTTTCGGGCGCAGGCCTGAAGATGTTCGCCGAGGCGTTCAACGCCGGGGGCGACATTTCCGACTGGACGTCGGGCGAAGACGGCAGGACCGTCGAGGTGCTGGGCGACGTCGACATGAAGGATGTCGCGTGGACGGCCGTCGGTACGGCCGAGCGTCCGTTCGACGGCGTCGTTGCCGGCAACGGGCACCTGATCCTGAACTGGAACACGGCGCAGCCGCTCTTCGGCCACATGGCCGAGGGTTCGGAGATCCGCGACCTGACGATCGACGCCTCGTCGAAACTGACGGCGAAAAGCGTTGCGAAGGATGTCTATGCGGCGGCGTTCGCCGGCGTCTGCAACGGAACGCTCAAAAACTGCCGCAATATGGCGGCCGTGACGCTGGATGTCGCCGCCACGGTGGACGGTGCGTGCGGCGTTGCCGGCGTTGCGGGTCTCGTCGGCGCCGCCGGACATGTCGAGAACTGCGCCAATACGGCGTTCGTCACCTTGAGCGGCAATGTCGTCGGCAGCAAGATCTCGGTCGGCGGCGTGGTGGCCGAAACGGAGGCCGGGGCTGTCGTGACGGGCTGTACCAACGAGGGCGGCATCTCCTCTTCGGGCGCAACGCCCAAGGTCAACACGGCAGGCATCTACACGGGCGGCGTGGTCGGCTGGGCCGGCGGCGCGGTCGAGAACTGCACCACCGAGGGCGGCAAGACGATCGCCCTGCAAATTACGGCCGGCTACATGAGCTACACCGGCGGTATCGTCGGCTGGGCCGACGGCTCAGTGACGGGCTGCACCAACAAACAGCCCCTTTCGATCTCCGCCAACCGTCTGGGCGACGCCTGCCGCTATGCCTATGCGGGCGGCGTGGCCGGCAAGTCGGTCGGTGCGCTCACCGGCTCGAAGAACCGCGGCAATCTGACCGCCACGGCGATCTGCAAGTTCGTCATCATGGGCGGCATCGTCGGTTCGGCCGACGGGGTTGTGTCGGACGTGGTCAATGTGGCTGCGGTTTCGGTTCCCGGAAACCCCGACGGGGTGAACGGCGCGCTGAAAGAGAAGTATTTCGGTCCCCGTTACGCCTATGTCGGCGGCATCGCGGGCCAGCTGCGCATCGACGGAACGCTCACCGGCAACGGCGATACGACCAATTCGGGCGCCGTCACGATCGAACAGATGGAGTATAGCACCGAGGACATCGTTGCCGTGGGCGGTGTGGTCGGACAGCAGCTCGGCAAGGTCTCCAATACGGTCAACTCGGGCGCCGTCACGGTGTCCGCCAGTCCTGCCGCGGGAGGAACCATCGCCTGGAAAGTGCGCTGTGCGGGCGGTATTTCCGGCCTGCTCGGCGAAATCGGCAAGACCTATGCGGAAGCGTCGGTCGCCGGGTCGAAGAACCTGGCCCTCGTCAAGCAGGAGCGCACGACGGTACGCAGCAACGGCATGCCCGCCTATGTGGGCGGCATCGTCGGCTACATCTATGAGTCGGCGGCTTCGGTTTCCGGTTGCACCAACAGCGGCGAGGTCAACAATGACTATTATAACAACAACATCGACTTCGATGCTGCGGAAAGCGCCAAACGGACGAACTGCACGGGCGGCATCGTGGGCGCGGCCTCTACCCTGGGCGAACCCAACGTCATCTCGTCGTGCTCCAACTCGGGGCTGATTCCGATTTACCGCGGCATCGGCGGCGGCGTGGTGGCCTATGCCGACGGCGTCGGGATTAGGGACTGCACGAACACGAGCAGTTTCCCGACCTCCAACCGCAACGGCGTTACGGGCGGTATAGCGGGACAGGTGCTCAATGCGCAGATCGAGGGCTGCCTGAACAAGGCGCTGGTGTTTGCCGACGGTACGGGCGATGCGGTGACGGTCAAGGCCGGCGGCATCGTCGGGGACCTGGGCGAGAACTCCGCAGTCCGCGGCAGCAAGCATTACGGGGTCGTCTACCCCAAGATTTACGGCAGCACGGCAAAACCCGAGTACAAGGTCCTGACCAGCGGCGGCATCGCCGGTGTTTCGGTGAAGGGGGCTGTGATCGAAAACTGCGGGTTCGGCGGACAGCTCAAGGGTGCGGACGACGCCCATACCTTCGAGATGAAACTCGAAAACATATGCAGCGACACGAACTTTACCGGTTCGGGCAACTCGCTTTGGGACGGAAAATAAACGGTTAGTGGGTCGGGGACGGGGCGGAAGCCTCCGTTCCGTCCCCGTTTTTAGAGATGTGACGCATGGTGAGAAAACTGATATTTGCGCTTTTTGTCGGATGGCTGGCGGTCGCCTGCGGCGGTGACGATGCGCCGGGCGGAACCGGTCCGAACGGCGGGAATGCGACCGTCACCGGAACGGTCGTCGACCAGCGGGGCCTGCCTGTCGAAGGCGTGGTCGTGAGCGACGGACTGTTGACGACGCTGACCGACGAGTCGGGGTATTATGCGCTCGAAAGCGACCTTTCGAAACGGCGCTTTGTGCAGGTGACCATTCCCGCGGCATACGAAATCCCCGTGAAGAACGGCATTCCGCAGTTCTGGCGGCGCATTCCGGAGGGGGCGACCGAATTCGAGGCCGACTTCACGTTGCAGGCCCGCCGGAAGGCGGCTTCGCGTTACACGGTCCTGATGACGGCCGATCCGCAGATCCGTTCGCGCAGCGCGCGCTACGACAATTTCGCGTTTCATTCGATCGACATGTACGAAGATATGTGCCGCGATCTTCGGGAGACGGCCGCGTCGATCACCGACCGTCCGGTTTACGGCATTTCGCTGGGCGATCTGGTTCACAACGACATGTCGCTCTATCCGACCTATTGCGCCGGGATTGCGGATTTCGATTTCCCGGTGTTCAGCGTCATCGGCAACCACGACCACGTGCAGAACGCGGCTACCGACCGCGAGGCGGTGAAGAAGTTCGAGGAGTATCTCGGTCCGACCTGCTATTCGGTCGAACTGGGCGAGCTGCACTTCATCTTCCTCGACAACATCGTTATGAAGAACAACACGCTCGATCCGAACAACGTCGGGGCTTACAGCGACGGGCTTTCGGACGAGGCGTACAGCTGGCTGTGCAACGACCTGAAGTACGTTGACAAGGACAGGACCGTCATGCTCTGCGCCCACAGTTCGATGTTCCGCAAGCCCGACTCCGAGCCTGCCGACCGGGACAGGCACGGGCCGGACTACGCCTCGCGCCTGGCGCAGTACCGCTGCGTGCACTCCTGGGCGGGCCACTCGCACATCAATTTCAACTACGCCTATTCAGCCGAGGAGCCGGCGCCGAAGTTTCCCAACGTCGAATCGCACATCCTGGCCCGTTCGACCGGGGCGCTGTGGCTCAACGAAAGCATGTCGAGCGACGGAACGCCGCGGGGCTATATGGTCGTGGAGGTCGACGGGGAGGCGGTCAGTTGGTACTATAAGCCTTATTCTTATGAAAATGACGTACCTTCGGGGCTGGATCGCAGCCACCAGATCCGTGTTTACGCTCCCGGTGCCTGGTACAGCGACGGATACGTCTACGCCAATGTCTGGAACCACGACGCCCGCTGGGGGGCCGTCCGCTATACGGACAGCGGCAAAAGCGGCGCCGAAATGAAGCGAGTGACCGTTTACGACGGGGCTTTCGTCCGGATGGCCGACTATTACAACTCGGTCCAGACCACGGCGACGTTCGAGCCTTTCCGGACCTCGCACATGTTCCGCATCCTGCCCACGACGGGGGCGGCGCAGGCGACCGTCGAGACGACGGACCGTTTCGGAGAACACTATACGGCCACCGTAACATGGTAACGAACCTGAAAATTTAACCGGATTATGAAGAAATTGTTATTGACCCTTCTTGCCGCGGCGGTAACTTTGGCGGCAGCGGCGGGCGGCATCTCCTCCGCCGCGGAACTCGCGGCCTTTGCCGAGGCCGTCAATGCGGGCGGCGACATCGCCGCCTGGCAGGACGAGCGCGGCGAAGTGCACCTGAAAGCCGACATCGACATGAGCGGGATAAAGCGGTTTGCGCGGATCGGGAATTTCGAAGGCGTCTTCGACGGCGAGGGCCACGCGATCCTCAACTGGAAGACCGACGGCGGGCTGTTCCGACTCGTCGCCGAAGGCAGCGTCGTGCGCAACCTCGTGATTGCCGAGAGCTGTTCGATGAAGGTGTCGGACGACGGCGACGACGCGCTCTACGCGGGGTTCGTGGCCGATGTGAACCATGGCATTCTGGAGCGTTGCGAGAATTACGGCTCGATTGCGCACCGTTCGGCGCGGTCGCTTCACGACAACTATGTGGGCGGCGTCTGCGGCATGAACAAATACGTCGTCATCCGCTGCAAGAACGGCGGCGACATCTCCTCGGCGGGCAGCTGCCCGTCGCTGGCCCCGACGGCCGAGCCGCGGATGTACCTGGGCGGCGTGCTGGGCGGAAGCCTCGGGCGTTCGCTGCCGGGGGCTTTCGTGGCCTGGTGCGAGAACACCGGGCGCGTCGGCTATTCGGGCGCGTTCATCGTTTCGCACATCGGCGGCATCGTGGGCTACAACATGCGCGTGAAGACCAAGTTCTGCATCAACCGCGGGGAGATCGTCTCCGCGGCGCGCGGCGTCGAGGAGGGCAGTGACCGCTACTGTCAGGAGATGGCGGGCGGCATCTGCGGCATGGCCAAGGGCGACGTGATGTGCTGCGACAATTTCGGCTCGGTCACCACGCGCGGCCATGCGTACAGCCTCACGGCCGGCATCTGCGGATCGGCCCACGAGTCGCTGACCGTCGGCGACTGCGACAATTTCGCACCCGTGACCTCGACCAGCACCTATCAGGCTTCGGTCGGGGGCATCGTCGGGCTGTCGGGGCGTCCCGTCGTCGTTTCGCACTGCCGCAACAAGGGCGACGTCTCCTGCGGACTGGGCGAGAACACGCGCAACAGCGCGCGCGGCATCCAGGCGGCCGGCATCGTGGGCTTCATCAACGGCAATGAGGCGGTGAGCGCCGACGTGCGCGACTGCGTGAACACGGGCCGGGTACGCTCCGAATCGGGACGTGCGGGCGGCATCTGCGGGTTCGCCAGCTACTGCGATTTCGCCGGCAACGAGAATCTCGGTTCTGTCGAAGGGGGCGGGGCGCTGCTGGGCGGCATCGTCGCGGCGTTCGAAAACGGTTCCGTCCGGGGATGCACCAACCGGGGCGACGTGCTCGCCGGATCGAAAGGTCAGGCGGGCGGCATCGCCGCGACGACGTGGAACGGCGGGAACTCCCGCATCGAATCCTGCCGCAACGGCGGCGTGGTCAAGGGTATGTTCGGACTGGCCGGGTCGATCCTCGGCGAAGGCCGCACCGAGAGCGACCGTGTCGCGTCGTGCGGCGTCGGCGGAGGCGTGGGCACGGCGGCGCAGGGCCGCGATGCGGCTCCGAAGGCTGCGCCCGAAAACTTCGACCAGTTCATCACCGGGCGCAACGTCGTGAAAAACAAGGCGGTCGTGGACCGTGCGAGTTGCTATTACTGGGACGGAAACAACTAAAAAAGTGAAGCTATGAAACGTTTGATCATATATGCCTGGGCGACGCTCCTCTGCTGCGCCGCCTATGCCCAGGTTCCGAATGTGACGGGCCGTGTGACCTCGACCGGCGGACTGCCCATCGAGGGCGTCGTGGTGAGCGACGGGTTTAACTGTACGCAGACCGACGCCGACGGGCGTTATGCGCTGACGAGCGACCTCGAACTGCGCCGCTTCGTGTTCGTGTCGGTTCCGGCCGAGTACGAAATTCCGGCGCGCCACGGCTGTCCGCAGTTCTTCAGGCGCATCGACCGCTTCCAGAAGGAGGTGAAGGCCGATTTCGTGCTCGAACCGCGCCTGGTTCCCGCCGTGCACCACACGCTGCTGGTGCAGGGCGACCCCCAGATCAAGAACTACGGCGTCGACGGATCGGCCGAGGCCTACCGGTCGGTGGTCATTCCCGACATGATCCGTATGCGCAGTACGATCACCACCCCGTGCTACGGCATCAACCTCGGCGACCTGGTTTACAACGACATGAACGTCTACAACGCCTATATCGACAACACCGGGCGGGTGAACACGACGACCTTCAACGTCATCGGCAACCACGACCACGACCAGACGACGATCCTGAGCGATTCGCTGGGGACGGTCTATTTCGAAATGTATCTCGGTCCGACCTGCTATTCGGCCAACATCGGCGACATGCACTACGTCTTCGTGGACAACATCCTCTACGGGCGCGACGACGCCACGAAGTCCTACGAACTGGGCCTGAGCGACGAGATCGCCCACTGGCTCAGGCAGGATTTGAGCTACGTGCCGAAGGACAAGACGATTATGATCTGCGCCCATTCGCAGATGTTCAAGAAGCACAGCAGCTTCTCGACCCGCAACAAGAACTACCCGGTTTACCGCGACGAACTGCTCAAGTTCAAGAATGTCTATTCGTGGGCCGGGCACAACCACCACACATATATCTATAACTACAACCGTTCGGAACAGATGAAGATCGACAACCTAACGGCCGTTACCGTCACGCGTTCGACTGGTTCGCTGCGTCTGAACAAGCACCTCAACAACGACGGCACGCCCCAGGGCTACATGATTGTCGATGTCGACGGCGGCGATGTGTCGTGGTATTACCACTCCTGCGGCAAGGACCGCAACCACCAGATGCGCCTCTATTCGCCCGTGCGGACCGGAAGCGACTACGTGCTGGCCAACGTCTGGACCTGGGACGATGCCTGGGGACCTGTCGAATGGTGGGTCGACGGCGTCAAGGTGGGCGAAATGGAGCCATGCGAGGAGTTCGACCCCGATTACGTGGACCTCTATGCCACGGTGACCAACAAGACCACCCGGAAATACTGTCAGCCGGCCAAGTCGTTCCACATGTTCCGGATCAGGCCGGAACCGGGCGTAAAGGCGGGCGAGGTCCGTGTGACCGATCGTTTCGGGACGACTTATGTGGAACGCGTAAGCTGGTAAGGTATGATTTTGGATACTGTCGCCGTAAACCGCTCCGGACCCGGCCTTTAGCCGGAGGCCCGGCGGGTCGGAACCTGTAAGATTGGATGTTTTACTCCGGAACCACATATTTCGGATATACCGAACGGGAGGTAAAAGAGGTGTTCACAGCTCTTTATCCGCGGTTGTGCGCCTATGTCAACGGCGTGACGGACCGCAGGGACCTTGCGGACGACATCATCCAGGAGATTTTCTACAAGTTCCTCAAGCGGCGGCCCTGCCTCGACCGGGCCAAGGTCCCGGCCTACCTCTTCTCGATGGCCCACAACGAGTGTCTGAACTGGCTGCGGCAGAACAAGATACTTTACAACAGCGTCGATTTGAACAAATTGCAGGAGACCCGGGTGTGGGAGACGCTCGCCATGCGCGACTTCCTCGACGCCCCCAACGAATCACCGCTGGCCACGCTGCTCGTTGAGGAGGTGCTGGCGCTGTGCGACCGCCTTCCGCCCCAGACCGCGCGCATCTTCCGCATGAGCCGCATCGACGGGCTTACCAACCGTGAGATTGCCGAGACGCTGCACATTGCGCAGCGTACGGTCGAAAAACACATTTCGATTTCTATCCGCTGGTTCCGCCGCTCGCCGCAGTTCAAGGGATACTGGGCGGATTCGGAGTGAAACGAACGACAAACTGAAAAAACCGATATGAAGAAACTTTTTATGCTTTTTTGCGCCGTTGCGTCCGTAACGGCGTTCCCCGCCGCTGCGCAGACCCTTTCGGCGGGAACTTACAACGTGCGTCAGCTCAACGCCGGCGACGACGCCCGGGGCGACGGCTGGCAACAACGCCTGCCGGTGATCGCGTCGCTCATCCGCTTCCATGATTTCGATATTTTCGGGGCCCAGGAGGTGTTCCACAGCCAGCTGGAGGATCTTTTGGGGGCGCTTCCCGGTTACGGCTACACGGGCGTCGGGCGTGACGACGGCGCCGAGGCGGGTGAATACTCCGTCGTGTTCTACAAGCGTGACCGTTTCGAACTGCTCGACTCGGGCCATTTCTGGCTCGCCGAGGACCCCTCGCGCCCGAACAGGGGCTGGGACGCCAAGTATGTCCGCATCTGCTGCTGGGGGCGTTTCCTCGATCGCCAAACCAAGGAGCGTTTCTGGTTCTTCACACTGCACACCGATCACAAAGGCGAGCGTGCGCAGTCCGAGAGCTGCCGGTTGGCGCTCGACAAGATCCGGACGATGTGCCGCGGCGAACGCGCCGTGCTCACGGGCGATTTCAACGTCGGCGAGACGAGCGAGAGCTACGCCGTGCTCCACGACTCGGGGCTGTTGTACGACACGTTCGACCTGGCGGAGATCAAATACGCCTGGACCGGCACGGAAAACGGCTTCGATCCCGACCGCAAGACCTTCCGCCACATCGACTACGTCTTCGTGACGTCCGGCTTCCGGGTGCTGCGCTACGGCATCCTCACGGATACCTACCGCTCGGAGGAACCCGCGGGCAGCGCGAAACCGTTCCGCGCCCGCACGCCGTCCGACCACTTCCCGGTGAAGGTCGAGCTGGCCTTTACCAAGTAAAATTCACCGTAACCTGAAACTATTCCCGAACAAACGAATGAACATACTCTCTTTCTTTCGCAAAAGCGCGCCTTCGGCGCCCTTCACGGGCGACGACGCGGCGCGCATGAAACTCTACAAGAAGCTGCGTTTCCAGAGCTTCATCGCCGGCACGGTCGGTTACAGCCTCTATTACGTCTGCCGCACGAGCCTCAACGTGGTCAAGAAGCCGATCCTCGAAAGCGGGGCGCTCGACGCCACGCAGCTGGGCATCATCGGCTCCGCGCTGCTGTTCGCCTACGCCATCGGCAAATTCGTCAACGGATTCCTCTCCGACCACAGCAACATCAAGCGTTTCATGGCCGCGGGACTGTGCGTCTCGGCCGTCGCCAACCTGCTGGTCGGGGCGCTGGGCTTCGCCAACGGCGGGGGCATGGTCGGCAACATGACGCTCTTCGTGGCCTTCGCCGTGATGTGGGGCGTCAACGGGTGGTCGCAGTCGATGGGCGCGCCCCCGGCGATCATCGCCCTTTCGCGCTGGTATCCCTTGAGCAAGCGCGGCACCTACTACGGTTTTTTCAGCGCCAGCCACAACCTCGGCGAGTTCCTCTCGTTCCTCTTCGTCGGAGCTGTCGTCGGCATCTTCGGCTGGCAGTGGGGATTCGTCGGATCGTCCCTGGCCGGGGTGCTGGGCGTGCTGGTGATCGTCTTCCTGCTCCACGACACCCCCGAATCGAAGGGCCTGCCCCCGATCGAGGTGCTGACCGGCGAGGAGGCGCCCGAGCAGAGCCACGACCACGGGGCCACCTCCGAATTGCAGCGTTCGGTCATTCGCAACCCCTTCGTCTGGGTGCTGGCGCTGTCGAGCGCCTTCATGTACGTCTCGCGCTACGCCATCAACGGCTGGGGCGTGCTGTTCCTTCAGGAGGTCAAGGGATATTCGCTGGCCACGGCCACGCAGGTCATCTCGGTCAACGCCCTGCTGGGGATCGTCGGAACGGTCTTTTCGGGATGGTTGTCCGACACGCTGTTCCACGGACGCCGCAACGTGCTGGCGTTCGGATTCGGCGTGCTCAACACCATCGCCCTGTGTCTGTTCCTCTATTCGGGCGACGGCATGTTCGTCAACCTGTTGAGCATGGTGTTATTCGGCATGGCCATCGGGGTGCTGATCTGCTTCCTCGGAGGGCTGATGGCCATCGACATCGTGCCGCGCGAAGCCACGGGCGCCGCATTGGGCATCGTCGGAATGGCCAGCTACGTCGGCGCCGGGTTGCAGGACATCGTCAGCGGCTGGCTCATCAATTCGGGCAAGACGGTCACCGACGGTGTCACGTCCTACGACTTCGACACGGCGATCGTCTTCTGGATCGCAGCCTCGGCCCTGTCGTTCATCCTCGCGCTGTTCGTGGCGAAGAAGTCGCACGCGTAAGAACCTTCAGACTGAAACGATGTGCGTGCGATTCGATTTCATGCACCCTTGCGGCGTGAATCGCCATGCGCCGGCCCTTGTTGCCCGGGCGCCGGCCGGGGGAATGTGACGAGCGGTGCAAGTGGGGGGCGAACAAAACGAAAATGAAAAACCGCAGCCGATTGACAATCAGCTGCGGTTTTGTTTTCGTGTGCCCAGGACAAGACTCGAACTTGCACGAACGTAATTGTTCACTACCCCCTCAAAGTAGCGTGTCTACCAATTTCACCACCTGGGCATTGCTCTCCCGAATCAACTTTCGGGAGTGCAAATATAGGCACTATTTTGCGATTCGCAAAATTTTTGCGGAAAAAACGACAAAATTTGCATGGGGACCGCCCGGGTCGTTCTGCGGCGGTCCCGGAATGCTTTATTTGAGCGTCATCTCCTTGAGCAGGTAGCCCGCTCCGCCGACACGGTCCACGACGAACAGCACGTAGCGGATGTCCACGGCGATGTTGCGGCAGATCGCAGGGTCGAAGGCGATGTCGCTCATCGTCGAACGCCACGTGCGGTCGAAATTGATGCCGATGAGTTCGCCCCCGGCGTTCAGCACCGGCGATCCCGAATTGCCGCCCGTGGTGTGGTTCGTCGCCAGGAAGCAGACCGGCACGGTCCTGCGGCCGTCGATCACCGTGCCCCAGCGGCCGTAGTTCTTCGAAGCGTAGAGATCGCGCAGCGACTGCGGAATGTCGTAGTCGTAAATTTCGGGATTGTCCTTGGCGATGATGCCGTCGAGCGTCGTCTGCGGTTTGTGGTATTCGCCGTCGGCGTACTCGTATCCGGCCACGGAGCCGTAGGCCACGCGGAGCGTCAGGTTGGCGTCGGGATAGAAGGCCCGCTCGCGGTCCCATTCGCGCAGACCCTTTATATAAGTAGTATAAAGTTCGTTGAGGATTTTGCTGTTGAGGTTGCGCAGCGACTTGGTTCCCAGCATCCACGAGATGTGGTCGAGCATGCGTTTGGTCTCCTCGCGCAGTCTGACTGCGGGTTGCATGGCCACGCTGTCGGAGCCTTCCCATACGGCCTCGAAAAGAGCGTCGGCGTAGGCTTCCGGCGATTTGTAACGGGCCATGCCTTCGGCGTAGGAGGGCGTGCGGTAAACCTTCGGGCAACGGCCGTATTCGCGGAACGCATGGCGCCAGAGCGCCTGCTCGGCGAACTTGCGCCGGGCGAAGCACTCCTCGGCCCGTTCTTCGGGGGTGTAGGCTGCCGGCAGCGTCGAGAGCGTTTCGCGCGTGATTTCGTAAGCGAAATAGGCGTCCATGATCCGGTCGTATTCGACGCGCAGGCCCATCACTACGCCGGCGTATTCGGGACGTCCCACGGACCACAGTCCGAACTGCGTCTCGTAATCGAATTTCGCTGCGACGGTTCCGCGGCGGTCGATGCCCAGCGCTTCGCCCTGCCATTTTTTCCAGGCGTTGGCGATCGAGGCGTGCTTGGCGGCGTAGTGGATGCGCAGCGCGGGGTCGGACTCCTGCGCTTTGGTGATGATGTCGAGACGGCCCGTGCGGATGGCGATCTTGGCCGGGTCGGAACGCTCGGCGATGTAGGCCACGGCGTCGGAGAGGATGTACTCCTGCGTGTTGCCCGGGAAACCGTAGATCATCGTGAAATCGCCCTCTTTAACCCCTTTCGTGGATATGCTGAAGTGTTTTTTCGGACGGTAGGGGACGTTCTGGGGTGAGTAGGCCGCCGGACGGTTGTCCTTCGAAGCGTAGACGCGGAACATCGAGAAATCGCCCGTGTGGCGGGGCCACATCCAGTTGTCGGTGTCGCCGCCGAACTTGCCGATCGACGAGGGCGGCGCGGCCACCAGGCGCACGTCGTCGAACTGCTCGTAGACGAACAGGAACTGCTGGTTGCCGTAGTACATCTGTTCGACCGAGGCTTTGTAGCCCGTGCCTTCGGCCTTGGCCTTTTCGACGATCTGCGCGGCCGTCTCGCCCGCGGCGATCCGGTCGGTCACCTCCTCCATGCGGACGAGGAAGCGAACCCAGAGTTTTTCGTTGGGCAGCTCCTCGGCCCGCGACATGGCCCAGAAACCGTTGGTCAGGTAGTCGTGCTCGACGGTCGAATGTTTCTGGATGGCGTCGTAGCCGCAGTGGTGGTTGGTGAGCAGCAGGCCTTCGGGCGAAATGAGTTCGCCCGTACAGCCGCCGTTGAAGAGTACGACGGCGTCTTTCATCGAGGCCTTGTTGATCGAGTAGATGTCTTCGGCCGTGAGGCGGAAGCCTTTCGAGCGCATGTCGTCGATGCGTTCGGAGATCAGGCTCGGGAGCCACATGCCCTCGTCGGCTAGCGCAGGCAGGAGGGTGAGGGCGGCGAGCAGGGTCAGCAGGGTGCGTTTCATGGATTCAAAAATTTATCTAATTCGGTGTATACTTTCTGGACGGGGAGTCCCATGACGTTGTAGAACGAGCCTTCGATGCGCTCGATGGCGGCGTAGCCGATCCACTCCTGAATGCCGTATGCCCCGGCCTTGTCGAAGGGTTGGAAGGTGTCGACATAGTAGGCGATCTCCTCGTCGGTGAGCGTGCGGAACCAGACATAGGTCAGCGAAGTGAAGTGGGTCATCCGCGCGGCGGAGCGCAGGGTGACGCCGGTTGTGACCAGATGATGCGCGCCCGACAGGATTTTCAGCATGCGGCGGGCGTCGTCGCGGTCGCGGGGTTTGCCGAGAATCTCTCCTCCGTGCCATGTCGAGCCTTCGGCCGTCATCCGGAATTCGCCGCCGGCCAGCACGACGGTGTCGGCCGTGAGCAGGATGTCGTTTTCGAGCAACGGAACCGGATAGGCTTCGCTTTTGAGCGTCGAGAGGTACTCCGAAACGCCGATAAGCGGAAGGTCGTCGGGATAGGTCTCCTCGCAGTCGAATTTTTCGGCCAGCTCGTAGGGCAACCCGCAGCCGGTCATCAGCTCCCGCCGCCGGGGCGAGCCGGAAGCGAGGATCAGCCGTTTATTACAGTACGCCACGGTAATACAGTCCTCTCGTTATGCCGTTGGGCTTATAATGCGTGCCCTGGATATAGCTCTCGGCAACTTCCAGACATTCGCGCGCGCTCTCCGTGGAGAAGCATAGCCGCACCGCCCAGAGACCGAGATCGATCCACTCCTGCGTCACGTCGCCGAGCCAGAGCTTGCGCGCCGCCCAAACGGTGTTGCGGCAGG
>ERZ780167.997-NODE-997-length-26995-cov-3.160393_pt1 | contig 26995 bp, 54 predicted proteins | sample MGYA00510982_ERZ780167 | MGnify/ENA primary metagenome ERZ780167 (study PRJEB29588, sample SAMEA2146107) | human gut metagenome | biome: human gut; feature: human-associated habitat; material: faeces | place: Denmark | collected 2008/2010 ... | reverse complement strand
ATAAATAATAAAAGAATATATTTAAAGTACTAAAGATAAGGGGGAATGTATATGTTAAAAAAAGGCTTATATAAAATGCTGGAAGTATTAGGAATAAAGAAAAAACAGCAACCACAAATTCAACGCCCACTAAATCCTAACTTTAAAGGAGTGTACAGAGCGACAGAAAACGGCTTAGTTGAAGTATATTGTCCAAGATGTAGCAGTTGGGACTGCTCTCACACACAGATTACAACAGCTGTACCACAGAAAACTAAGACAAGATATACCGTTAATTTGAATCCGTTTAGACCGTTTACGCTGGTTAATAAGAAAGAGAAGATTAAGCAACAGGGCGGAACTTATTCACAACATAGGTTTGTGTGTAACAGATGTGGGCTGATTTTTTGGTAATACATGATTTTAATGGAGCGTATCTTTCGGTGCGTTCCATTTTTTATTAAAAAGTGCTTGACAATTATTGCAAGGGCAGTTATTATAATAGCATAAATATTGCAAGGGCAATAATTGAAAGGAGTGATTATTATTAGTCCAGCAGGAAGACCACATAAGGAAAACCCTAGAAATGTTAATCTTAATATCAGAATAACAAAAGATGAAGCTAATCGTATTCAGAAATGTGCTGATGAATTGAAATTAACAAGAACCGACACCATTATGAAAGGTATAGGGTTAGTAGAAAAAGAACTTAAAGACAACAAAAAAGAGTAGCAACAAGTCGGTCAAAACTTTTAGTTGCTACTCAAACCACCAATCCGAAAGGAATTGATAAATCTATCATATCAGTTTCTTTCGGAAAATTCAAGAATATTTTCGGAGGAAAAACAAATGAGTAATGTAGAAATCGTAACAAATATTGACATAGCGTCAGAAATTGCACACGCAACAGTAACAGAAGTTTTAGCAAATATGGAAAACGAAAGAGTTTCATATGTTCTTATGGGAGTTTTGCAGCAGATAGAAACCATTCAGGACAATGTTAATAATTTTGATTTAAAGGGACAGGACAAGTCTGCAAAGGAAGTGGCATAATATTATTGCGTGAGGCATTGTGGGCATATACTCCCACTACGCAATAAGTTCTGTTTTGAGCAAATGATAAATTTGTAGGAGGTAAAATAATGAGTTATAATAATAATCCAACTACAAAAGATGACACTCACAATGAGATTAAGGCACCGATGAACACTAAGAATATTTGCGGCGTAGACTGCTATGAGCAGAATGGCGTTGCTTACTTAAGATTGGAAAATGTTGCTAGAGGGCTTGGGTTTACCACCGTTGCAGCAAGTGGCAACGAGGTTGTTAGGTGGAATACGGTCTACAATTATCTAACAGATTTAAAGGTCGTTGCAGGAAGTTGCAACGGCAATTACAAAGGGAATTGTCCAGATTTTATCCCAGAAAACATCTTCTACCGACTAGCAATGAAAGCCAAAAATGAAACAGCAGAGAAATTTCAAGCATTAGTGGCAGACGAGATTATTCCGTCAATTCGCAAGAATGGAATATATGCTACTGATAATGTTATTGATGAAATACTGAATAATCCAGACTTTGGAATAGAATTATTAACAAAGTTAAAAAAAGAAAGGCAAGCAAGAGTTGAAGCAGAAAGAAAGAACGCTATCTTAACACACGTCAATAAAACATATACAATGACGGAGATTGCTAAAGAGCTGAACTTAAAATCTGCTATTCAACTTAACAAGTTGCTTGCTGATAGAAAAATTCAGTACAATGTCAATGGAACTTGGGTTCTTTACTCACCATACAGCAGTATGGGATATGAGGAAATTAAACAAGAAATTCTTGACAGTGGTAAAGTAATCTATCATAGACGAATTACCCAACTTGGAAGAGAATTTATACTGCAATTATTCAATAATGTTGCATAAGTTCTCTTGTGGGATATAATAGCTCAAACAGAAAGAAAATTCAATAGCTGTAAGAAATTTACAGCTATAAAAAATCAGAACAAGTTGGGTAGACCTGTTCTGATTAGCACATATGAGTACATATAAGTTGCTCACGTCAATAATAACAAATAAATAGCAAAATGACAAGGACATTTCGCTTAATTGTGAGGTGTCCTTTTTGTGTGCTTGGAAAGTGAGGTTTTACTATGAATTTTATACAATACATAAAGCAAGCGTGGAAAGCTGGCACTAGCGGCGGCACTCCATTAAGTCCAGATAGACTTAACCATATGGAAGATGGAATTAAGAGTAATAATGATATGATAAGCAAGCTAAACAGCAATATAGCTAATAGTGACATTGAGGGAATATTTAATTACCTAGGTCTTGAATTAATCATATACCACAAATTGGGCATATGTTACCTGCATTCCAGCGGCAGATTAACTCAAGCATTTCCAAAAGAATGGACCACAATTGGTGAAATAAGCAATATAAATTACAAAGGTTATGGACACTTAGCCACTAATACTAGTGGAAAAATAATAAAATTTGCATATATAAATGGAACTCTAAGTGCATATGCACCAAGTTCAACAAATGCGATTGAATATGTACAAGACAGTTGCGTACTTATCTGAATTAACTATTTACCAATTTTTAATTATTAAACTTTAGGGTAATCAGAAAAAAATAAATTATAAAGCTGTACACAATAAAATTTCCACATAGCCATTAAAGTATGTGTTACTACCTGCCCACCCACCAACTTGGCATATATGTCCATCTGATATACCAACCATTGTGTAAGTAATACCAGCATTTCTTCCTAAGTGTTGCCCACATATACCTATTGCTTTATAGCCGGTAGGTAGCGTGAATTCCTTTTCTATTAGGAACGGCTTGTTAGCTTCAATTACTGCATTATCGTAACTAACCTTGATTACTTTAAATAAATTATAAGAATTGCTGTTTAGCTTGCTTATCATATCGTTATTATTCTTAATTCCGTCTTCCATATGGTTAAGTCTGTCTGGGCTTATTGAAGTAAATATATAGAAAAGAGGTGATTGAATGATAAGCGCTGTAATTATCGAGGGAGTAACATTCCCAGTAGCATATAACGGCTACACATACAGCAGAAATAAGATATGGTCTAAGAACACAGGAAGAAACGATTATGGAGAAATGGTAGGCACAATCGTGGCTATTAAGGATAAAGTAGAACTACAATTGCCACCATTAACAGGTGAACAGGCGTTGTTGCTTGATAATGTGATTAGTGATGAAAATAACCCATTCCCGACAGCACAAGTCCTATTCTTAGGCGGTACACAAAAGGAAATGACAATATACACAGGAGATGTGACATATCCGTATCTCACAAGAGCGAAGAATGAGGACGGATTAATAGTCGGAGCGAAGCTAAGTTTAATTCAGAAATAAGGAGATTAACTATGAAAATAACAGGAAATGAAGTTTTAGCACATTATGAAGCACTTGCAAGTGTAGCACAGCTTAAAATGGGTGGCAGATTAGCAGTTGCCATTATGTCTAACATTAAGATGTTAGAGCCACACTTTAAGGCAGTCGTGGAAACGATAGAAAAGATACGCGAGGAAAATAAAGATAACAACGATAAGATAAAATCAGAACTTGAAGAACTAGGAGAACAGGAAATAGAAGTATCTGAATACACAAAAGTTGATATAAGTGCATTTGATAGTTGCGAAGCCATTGAGCCAGCTAAGATTATCGCACTTAGCTTTATGATTAACAATTAATCAGCAGAAAGGAGCAACCTAATGAAAAATATTAATTGGGGTGCGGATTTCAATTTGCTGTATGCAAGATATTACAGCAAATATTTAGTTGACGGAAAAGAATACAATCAGACACTTAATGAGTTTAAGTACAGCAACATAATCAATCCGAACAATAGCATTTCCATAGGTAACACTTGCAGTAGTAGTGTTACCTTTTCTATTTATAATCCAGAAATCACGCTTGAAAATAAGGATATAACTATTTTTGAGGGCGTTAAGGGCGATGGTGGAATTGAGTATGTACAGATAGGTATATTTACTGTAACTAAAGAAGAAAGTAACGGAGAGTACACTAAATACACAGCTTATGACAAGATGTACAAAGCCGAAAAAGGTTATTTTTCTGAATTAACTTATCCTAGTACGGACAAGGCTATTTTAGAGGAAATCTGTACAAAGTTAGGCATACAGTTAGCAACTAGCATAACAAACACACATACAATTACAGATAAGCCGCAAGGCTATACAATGCGTGAAATGATAGGTTATATGGCTATGCTACAAGGTGGAAATGCGGCTATTAATTCTGACGGAAACCTTGAAATAAAGTGGTACAAAGATAGCGGTTATGTGCTTGACGGACATCAATACTATCAGCAAGGGGTTACTTTTACCACTAGCAAAGATTTTACGATAAGAAAGCTGACTTGTAACAATACAAAGTCTGGTGATAAGGAAACTAGCACAATCACTAGCGGCAGTGGTACAACTGGACTTAGCTTTGCTAATCCATTTATGACACAAGCTAACTTAAATGAGATTTATAAAAAGATAGGCGGCTTTCAGTTTAGACCGCTTACAGTTAAGTTTGTCGGTGACTGGCGGCTTGAAGTAGGCGACATTATAACTGTTAATAAGGGCGGCGTTGATTACAAAGTGCCTATAATGCAGATAACACACGAATGTGATGGCGGCTTAATGGACACAGTTACATCTATCGGACAATCTGACACAGAAAACAGCAATATTGCTAGAGGTCCGATAACAAAGCAAATGGAACGATACTACGCTGATTTAGTCTTAATCAACAAGGCAGTTATCGAAAATGCTGATATAACTAGTGCTAATATTGAGAGTTTAAAAGCACATCAAGCGTATATCGACCAATTAAAGGCTAATAAGATTGAAACTATTACAGCAAATATTGTTAATTTGACGGCAAATAAAGCTACGATTAATGAAGCTAATATCGCTAAGTTGCAAGCAGATTATGCACAGATAGGTGTATTAAACGCAGACGTAGCAGACATTAAGACTTTAATGTTTGGTTCTGCGACAGGTAAAAGTTTAACAACAGAATTCGCCAATGCAGTCGTAAGTGTTATTGGCAATGCACAGATTAAGGATGCTATGATTGACAGCATAGCCGCAAGCAAGATTACAGCACTTGACCTTAATACCACCAAATTTAAGGTTCATAGCGAAAATGGAATGTCTTATTGGCAAGATAACACAATTATCATTAAAGATACTGACAGAATAAGAGTTCAAATAGGTAAAGATGCTAATTCAGACTACAATATGTATGTTTGGGATAAATCTGGAAATCTGATGTTTGATGCTTTAGGGCTTACTGAGAAAGGTGTTACAAGAAAAGTTGTTCGTGATGATGTTGTTCAAGATGACGCTAATATTAATGCGAGTAAGCTGGATATCGAAACGCTATTTAACGTTATCAATAACGATAACACACATACACTTAAGAGCAATAAAATTTATCTGGACAACGAGGGACAGACACTTAATGTCATTATGCAAGCTATAACAAGTGGTGCTGGCAAAGATTATACTCAATGGGGCGGTATGATGAAAGTTGCTAGTGATTTTATCACTAACAAGTTGTGGTGGACTGAAAATGTTGATAATGAAAGCATTAAGACTAAGTTTTCTACTGTTAATCAGAAGCTAGATAGCTACGAAATAACGTTATCTGACTTATACCAACAAACGAATGATAATTTTATGGTGTATACAGTTACAGAAACACCTAACAAAGATAATTACCCAGCTATTGATTGGTTCATACCTATTTATCCGTCAGATGATTTATTTCCAAGCGATAATCTTACTTGGACTTATAGCAATGATGAATACGCAAAATATCACGGGGCAATAGCGCACAACGAAACAACTCAAAAAACTTGGCGTTGGGCTAAAGATGATAAAGGTAATTGGGGTTGGAAAGAGGTATCTAACACACAATTAGCTTATATGCTTAATCAGAACGCTAGCTTTAAAATGAACTTAGATAGTATATCTACATCATTGTTAAGTGTGCAGCAGAATTTAAAAGATAACTACAGTACAACCACAGTTATGAAGAATGCTATAACGCAGGCTGTAAAAGCAGAAAGCAATAGCATTAAACTTGAAGTGTCTAATGCTTATGCTACAAAGGATAGCTTAAGTAGCTACAGCACAACAACGCAGATGAATGCGGCTATAAGCACAGCAATAAGTAAAGAAAGTTCAGCGATTAAGTTAGAAGTAGCAGGAGCATATGCCACAAAAGATAGCCTTAAAAATTACGCTACAACAGCAAGTCTTAGTGCTTATATCAAGAAAGACCCAAAAAGTGGCGAACTTAAATCCGCAATTGAAGCAATTGCAGATGATATAACGCTTAAGGCTAAGGGGGCTATTAATATTAGCGGTAACAAGAGCGTTAACATTAGTGGTAACGCATTTACTTTAACATCAACTAATACAATTATAAGTGCAACGGGGACAATTACCTGTAGTGATATAATCGGGACCGGGGGTCGCATTGGCAATTGGGATATTACTGATGGAAGCTTAAAGAATGATTACTTAGCACCAGACGGATACTTAAGAAGAACTTACATTCAAAGTTCAAAAAATATTGGTGATTGGATTTTTTCTGTTCAGAAAGGAGCCGTACAAGGAACTTCGCCAAGCACACTAAACTCCCTGTGGCACGTTACTAACGATGGCGAAATGCAGTTCAATGTTGAGAGCGGTAAAGGTATTAAAATGTATGGTTCGGCAGGGTTAGAGTTAGAAGTGTTAAGAGACCGCATCGAATTATATTACCAGCCTTACATCAATGGAGAACCGCAAGCTTGGACGAAAATTGAAAAAGGAAAAATTTCTATAGACTCAAAAGGTTGGAGTTCTTTTGGTGACTGTGCTCTATCTGTAGTTAACAGCTCAATAAAGACTACAGCATTGTATATAATGCATCAAACAGAAGATGGGTCATACTATCAAAGAGGATGTGTAATTAATAGAAATCCTTTTTCTGGTGATATTATGTTTGATTGGGATGGACGTTATCTTCGCGGATATATAGGGGATAATGTTGTTATCACTTGGGACAACGAAAATAAAAATTGGATATAAGATTAGGAGGTAAAACACGATGTTAGACATCAACTCATCAATTCAGAAGAACGGAACATTATCTGTTCAAAATTCAGACGGAACACTTAAACAGGTGGCTTATCTGTCAGCCACAATCAGCGAAAGCGGCACAGTTAGTATGTCAGCTAGCTTCAATGACTTTGCGGCATACTTGGCAAATGATATAGCACTAGACAGTGAGCTTAAGAGCTTCCTTGATGGTGTTAAAAACACTTACAAGGCAACATACAGCACAGAAGATAACACAATTAGTTCAGATGCAGTAGATATAACAGGAACAACAGAAAGTGAGGTATTTTAGTATGATTAAGTGTGGAGATTTTTCAGCGTGGAATGGTGCAGTTGACTGGAACAGAGTTAAGGCGGCAGGACTTACTCACGCTATCCTTAAAGTTATCAGACGCGACTTTGAGCCAGATGAGCAGTTTGAAAACAACTGGAAAGGCTGTCAGTTAGCAGGCGTGCATATCTGCGGTGTATACAATTATGTTTACACGCCAACAGTAGAAGAAGCTATCGCAGCGGCTAAAAGAGTATTAGAGGTACTTGACGGACGTAAGGTAACAGTTTGGATGGACGTTGAAGATACTTGTATGCGAAACTTAGGTCCAGAGCTTATTGATATTATCAAGGCTTACAAAGAGGTTATTGAGGGTGCAGGATATGACTTTGGCGTATATACTGGCTTATCATTCTATGGTAGTTACATCAAGCCCTATACAGACCCTAGCGACTTAGATTGTCCGTTCTGGATAGCACGTTACTACTTAGGCTATGATGAAATGCAGTTAAATGATGATGTTAACACAGACAAGACACCTAACATTGACCATTACCTTGCAGGTTGGCAGTACACATCAAGCGGCGTTGTTGACGGAGTAGACGGAGTTTGCGACTTATCAGAATTCTATGGCTTTCATAATGAAGAAGATAATACAGAAGATAACAGCGAAGAAGATAACACAGAGGATAGCACAGATGAACACGTATATGCTACATACGCCGCTTATACCGATAGATGGTGGGGTGAAGTAGAAGATAGAGAAGATTGGGCTGGTGCAGGCGACAATAAAGCTATCACAGCACTTATTATCAAGGTTAGCAGAGGTTCAGTTAAGTACAGAGTTCACTTAAAGGGCGGAGATTGGCTTCCTTATGTTACTGGCTTTAATTATGACGATTACGATAATGGCTATGCAGGTGACAAGAAGCACGAGATTGACGCAATAGAAATCATTTACTATACGCCAGAGGGTGAGCCTTGGAAGTATGCAAAGTATATGGTATCTGTATTTGACAACCGCAACTTCTATCCAGAGCAGATAGATGATGAAACATCTAACGGAATGGACGGATATGCAGGCGTTATGGGCAATGCAATCGATAAGTTCCAGTTGCGTATTGAATAAGTTGCTTAATGTAATTTAGCGTACTTTATAGTATAATAAATTATAATTGCAAAGAAAGGACGGATAAAATGCTAAAAGATACAATAGAACAAAATAACTATATGGAGTTGATAGATACAGTTAATGTATCCGAACGAAACAAAGAAATTGTAAAAAAATACATAGCTGGAATTAAAATGAAAGCTCTAAGCGAAGAATATAATGTATCATACGAAAGAATTAGAGCAATAATCTATAATTATATATGGCATTGTTCTCACTATAAAAAACGCATAAATAAAAAGTAAACAATTTAATTTGTCGAAAATTGTCGAAATAACACGACCGAAAGTATTTGAAATATACTAACGATAAATGTATAATAAACTTGTCTTTGAGAAAAGACCCTTAAACATTTTCAAGTTCTGGCAGGCGATATTGTTTGATTGGCGTTGGCAATATCGCCGCTACACTTGACACGATAGAACGCGTGTTCTATAATAATCGTATCGCTATCAAACGTGCAAGGGCAAGAGAGGGGAGTGCAGGTTTATGGATAACAGTAATGAGGAAAATTACAAAGATAAGTTAATAGAACTCATAAATAAAATAGAAAATACAGGTACATTAGAGTACCTGTATTCATTCATAGAAAACTTTTTGAAGAGGTGGGGGTAAAACCCTACTTCTTTTCTTTTCGAGATAACATAACATCTATCATATCTAATATCGTTTCTTTATCTCTTTGTTCTAACATAGAAAACTTCCAAAGTAAATCAACATCTTTTTCAGCTTCTTTTGAATTATCCTTACGGATTGGCGAAACATCAAATCCCATTAGCCACGCTTCTGACACGTTCAAAGCCATTCCTAAGACAACTAGCTTTTCTTGGCTAGGTTCAACTTTGCCTGATACATACTGGCTAATATCGGATTTATTCATCTTGATATTGTATTTCTTACAATATGGTAATGATAAATTCAAAATATCAACTTGCTTTAACTTCCGTTCATTCATTAGCTGTTTAAGCCTATCTGATGTATTCTCTTTCATCTTAGTTATCCTCCTTTCTGTTGATAATATACCATTATTTGAACAAAAGTTCAAGATGTAAAACTAAAAAAGTAAAAAATATTGAACTTTTTATTGACATATTAATTTAATAATGCTATTATACAATCAGTTCAAAACATTGAACAAAAAAAACGGAGAAAGGAGAAGAATTGGAATGGCTTTTAATTACAGTAAGTTAAGAGGTCGCATAATTGAAAAGTACGGAAGTCAGACGGACTTTGCCAAGGCGTTTGGCTGTTCAGACAGGACTTTATCACTTAAAATGACAGGCAAGCGACCTTGGAAACAGATTGAAATTTTAAAAGCAATTAAATTATTAGATTTATCAGAAGATGATATACAGGATTATTTTTTTGCTTTAGAAGTTCAAAATATTTAACTTTCAGAAAGAAATGTTTATGGAGCTACAGATTTTTAGCAATTCAGAGTTTGGAGAAATCCGAACCATTACTAAAGATGATGAACCTATGTTTTGTCTGGCTGATGTATGCAAGGCATTGGAAATATCAAATGTAGGAAATGTTAAGCAGAGGTTATCTGAAAAGGGTATCCATACTGCGGATACCCTTACAAAGGGTGGAATGCAGAAAATGATATTTATTAGCGAGGCTAATCTTTACAAGACAATCTTTCAGAGCCGCAAAGAAAGTGCAGAGAGATTTACAGATTGGGTTACAGGAGAGGTACTTCCGTCAATCAGAAAGACAGGCAGTTATCAGAAAAAGTTATCCCCACAGGAAATGATGAGAATACAGCTAGGTATGTTAGACGATGTGTCAGACAGAGTGTCTAAGTTGGAAAATACAATGAACATTGATTACGGACAGCAGAAAGTGCTTAATGACTTAGTATCAGCAAGGGTAATAAAAATCTTAGGCGGTAAAAACAGTAACGCTTACAAGGAAATAAGCAGAAAAGTATTTGCAGAGATTAATCACGATTACAAGGATTATTTCAATGTTAATTCAAGAGCCAACACACCAAGGCTTAAGAATGAACAGGCAGTTGAATATATTAAAAACTGGATGCCAAGCACTAACACAATGATGTTAATAAAAGATTGCAATGCACAGATAAACTTAGAGAGCTGATGATTAAGCGGAGGATTGTTTTATGGAAAAGGAAGTACAGGCAACACCACAGTATAGCATATCAGTAGAAGAACTGATTGCGGAAAGAAACAATTTAGAAGTCTCTATTGCAGCATACAAGAAAGCTAAGAGAGACAGCAAGATAGCTGAATATTTATGGATTTTATCAGCAATATTATTTATTGCGCAAATGATATTTCAGCTTATTAATTAGAAAGGAGTTTTAGCAGATTGATATTTATTATTTCTGAAAAAGGCGAAAGAGAGCAGATTAATGAGGTAGAAAAGCTTGAAATCCTGGCACATATTGGCAGAAGAACAAGTTACCTCTTAGGAAGAAATAAACATTGTGAGCCATTAAGGAGCATAGTTACAAGAGATATTTTAGGGCAGTTAAAGCACGAATACGGGTGTGGTTTGAGTGAACTTAAAAAGAAGTACATAGCAGACACTCACGATTTTATCGACTGCTACGAACTGCCTACAATAATGAAAGAGAGATATAAGCTATGATACAGGGATTTATGCTAGGAACGATATTCGGGATGTTTTTAGAACTGGCTTGTATCGTTCTGACAATGGCAAGGGCAAAGAGAAAAGAAAGGATTGAACAATATGAAACAGGTAAACGAGAAAGTAATAACAGTACAGGATTGCATTGATATGTACGAGAAGAAAGATATGGTGACAGTTATAGACGGTGGCAAAGTTGTAGGGTTTGTTGAGAAAGGAGTAACAAATGATAAATAATAACAGGACTTATATATTAGGAAAGGTTGTTAAAAAGCCAACCTTTTCACACGAGATATGTGGTGAGGGATTTTACCTCTTTTATATAGAGGTTTTAAGAAAGAGTGGAAGTACAGATACGCTTCCAGTAATCGTATCGGAAAGATTAATAAGCATTAATAGGCTTGATGTAGACAGAACTGTAGTAATTGACGGACAGATAAGGTCACACAACAAGCATACAGATAATGAGGAACATAGTCATCTAATACTTAGTGTATTCGCCAAGGAAATAGATGTGCTAGAAGATGTTGAAATTAATCCGGATGTAGATAATGCAGTTGAGATTGTAGGTCGCTTATGCAAGCCGCCTATATATAGAAAGACACCTCTTGGAAGAGAAATAACAGATGTTCTCATAGCCGTTAACAGAGCATATGGCAAGTCAGACTATATACCTTGCATAACTTGGGGCAGAACAGCTAAGTTCGTAGGTCACTTGCCAGTAGGAACACATATAGAAATGACAGGTAGGTTTCAGTCAAGACCTTATGCGAAGAAGATAAGCGAAGATGAAATTGAAAACAGAGTAGCTTACGAGATATCAGTAGGCAGAGTCGAAATTATAGAGGAAGAGGAGAATGCTGATGAATAGTGATATTACTGTTTCGGAATTAGCTAGTATGGCAGCAGATAATGAAAAGCGTTGTCAGGTATGGCATCCAGTTCAGGGTGTTATATTGACGGCACATTTGATGAACTTGACAGACGGCATTATCTTGCAGACAAGACAGTTGATAACTTCTCAATAGAAGATGATGTATTCATTATGAATATATAAATAAGGAAAGGATATGTTTATGGAAAGAGCAGTTTTAAAAAAGGTAATACTTGAAAACTTTATGTGCTATGCACACGCAGATTTTGATTTTTATGCCATTACAAAGATTACGGCTAAGAATGGCAAAGGTAAGTCAACTATTGCCACAGCTTATCTGTGGTGCTTGTTTAACTGTGATTATGAATTAAAGGATAATCCGGTTGTCAGAAGAGAGATTGACGGAAAATCCGTTGATGATATGGATACAAGTGTTGAACTTACACTTGATGTTGACGGAAAAGAAATAACTATGAAGAAAGTGCAGAAGCGTACTTACAGCAAAGATGGCAGCAGTTATAAGGATGATAACAAGTATTTCATCAATGATGTGCCTAAGACATTAAAGGACTTCAATGCGTACCTTGACGTGGATATGAATGTATTTAAGATGTGCAGTAATGTGAACGCATTTCTTAATCAGAAGCCGGCAGAAATGAGAGAATACCTATTCAGCCTTATAGAAGATGTTACAGACCTTGATATAGCTTCACAGAAAGCTGAATTAGCCGAGTTAGTTCCTTTGCTTAATAAGTATACAGTTGAAGAATTATCAGCTATGAATAAAGCTACAAAGACTAAAATCACAAAGGATTTGCCGATTCTTGACGGACAGATTAAGGAAAAGGAAAGAGATATACAACTTAAACAGGCTATTGATGTATCTGACCTTGAATTACAGAAAAACAGCCTCAAAGAACAGATTGCTGATTGCGTGGCAAAGCAGACTGACAATGACAAGCTGATGGCTGAATATGACAAAGCTAGTTCGGATATTCTTAACTTGAAGTTTGAACTTAGTGATATGTCACGCAAAGCTAATGAAGAAAATATCAAGGCTAGGAGAAAACTTGAATCACAGATTAGTAACCTTAATTATGTGATTGAGGATAGCAAGAAGTCAATCAGCAACGCAGAAGATGTTGTTAGTTTTGATAAGGACAAGATAGCTGAATATCAGAAAACACTTGATGATAGCAGAACCGAATGGAAAGCTGAAAAAGAGCGTGTATTTGACGAGAATAATCTTATTTGCCCTTATTGTAAACAGGAATACCCAGAGGAAAAGAAAGAGAAACTAAAGGCAGATTTTAAGGCACATAAAGAAACTGAACTTAGCAGAATTACCGATAAGGGTAACACAGCTAAGAAAATGTTTGATGAAATCAAAGGATTGTTAGTTGAAGCTGAACAGGAATTGGCTGACAGAAAGCAGAAGTTAGAAAAGCATTTAGTTGATTTAGCAGACCTTGAAAAGCAGTTAGCAGAACTTCCACAGGAAATTGATGTATCAGCTACAGAAGAATACAAGGCACTTGAAAAGCAGATTGCTGAAAAAGAAGAAGCTATGCACAAGGCTAACGATATTTTGACGATTAAGGCAGAATTAAAGTCACAGGAAGCAGCTTTAAAGCAGCAGTTAGCAGAATGTGAAAGCCAGATTGCAAAGGCTGATACGGCAGCAGATGAACAGCGACTTGAAGAATTAAGACAGATAAGGACTGATTCTGAACAGAATAAAGCTAATGCCGAGAAGATTCTTGATTTACTTGATGAACTGGATAAGGCAAAGAACGAAGCCTTAACAGAAGCAGTAAACAGCCATTTTGGGTTAGTTAAGTGGCAGTTATTTGAATATGCTAAGAACGGCAATTATAAGAGCTGTTGCATACCTACTATTGACGGAAAGAGCATTTTAACAACTATGAGCAACAAGGGTAACAGGATTTTAGGCAGAGTAGACATTTGTAATTCAATTCAGAAGATTAGTGACATATCAGTGCCTATTATCTTAGATGATTCTGAAAGCCTTAGTACGGATAATCAGAAGAAAGTTGCCGAAATGGTAAATAGCCAGTTAATCATGCTGATTGTTAATGATAGCGAGAAATTAGAGATTGTGGAGGGATAATATGAAACTTTATTTTTACAAATTGAATACAGATGAAAGACACGGAAAAGTAGGAATTACAGTGCAGGTTTGCGAAGCAGAAGAGAAACCTAAGACATACAAGTCTGTTGATAGAATTTTTCCAAACTACTTAAGTACAGCAAGAAAAGATGATGTTGGGCGAATAACTGATTTTGACCGCATGTTTCTTACAGAACCTAACTTTGAGTATGTCAAGGATAAATTTAAGAAGCGTGCAGAATCAAGGATTGCGCAGGCAAAAGAAAAACTTGAAAGAGAAGAAAAGGAATTAAAGATAATTGAGGAAAGCGAGGGATAATTATGGCAAATACAGCAGTTGCGGAAAAGAAAACATTCAGTTTAGTACTTACTGAAAAGCTGGATAGCGTATCAGAAGCACTTCCAAAGGATTTTAACAAAGCAAGATTTGTGCAGAACGCATTAGCACTCATCAACGATAATCCGTCTTTACAGAAATATAATCAGTCACAGCTCACAGCCGGACTTTTAAAAGGTGCTTATCTTGGCTTGGATTTTTACTCAAAGGAGTGCTACTTGGTGCCTTATGGAAATCAGCTTAACTATCAGACAGATTACAGAGGTGCTAAGAAATTGGCAAAGAAGTATTCTATCAGACCGATTAAGGACATTTACGCAAAGTTGGTTCGTGAGGGAGACAGCTTCGAGGAAAAGATTGTAAGCGGAGAGCAGACTTTTGATTTTAAACCGCTTCCATTCAATGACGGAAAAATAATCGGTGCATTTGCTGTTTGCTTATATGCTGATGGTGGTATGCAGTATGACACAATGAGCCTTGCAGACCTTGAAAACACAAGAAAGTCAAGTAAGGCAAGCAATAGCCCAGCTTGGAAGAATTTCACAGGTGAGATGTATAAGAAAACTGTACTTCACAGGCTTTGCAAGCATATTGAGTTAGATTTTGAGAATCCGACACAGCAGAATACATTCTTAAGCGGAATGGAGATTGAAACAGACCCGCAGAAGTTAGCTGAAAATGATATTGAGCAGAACGCAAACAGCGTTGATTTTGAAGAAAGCGACATTATCGAGGGCACAGCCACGGAAGTAACCGAAGAACAGGTAGAAGATAGCACATTGCCGCCATTTATGCAGGCAGAATAGGAGATTGAGTATGAGAGTAATTTCACAGGACGGAACAATAGATATCCCATATAGTGATTATCAATTATTTGTTATTGGTGCTAAATATGATGCAAAAGTAGCGCGTATATATTGCCAAAGCTCATACGCACCAAGTGTAAAAATTGCTGAATACTCAAGCAACGCAAAGGCACTTAAAGCTATGAAGACGCTTAGAAAATCATATGAAAATAATGTGTTTTATCATTGCACAGCCAGTTCAAAGCGTTTTGAAGAAGTACAGAGTATTTTAAGCAAGGAACAATTTCAGAAAGCTACAACAGAGTACTTTCAGTTCCCACAGGATGATGAAATCGAGGTGTGAGTATGAAATTAAAATGCTTAGGCTCATCGTCAGCCGGAAATTGTTATTTATTAACTTCCAACAGTGGAGAAACACTTATCCTTGATTGCGGAATACCAACTAAGGAGATTAAAAAAGGCTTAGATTGGAACATTAAAGATATTGTGGGTGTGTTATGCACCCATAAACACCTTGACCACAGCAAGTCAGTAAAAGATTTTGAAACTATGGGTATTCCTGTATGCAAACCATACGAAGCCTTGCTTATGAACCAGTTTCTAGCAAATTCTTATTTTACTGTAAGAGCGTTTGACCTAACAACGATAGACGGAAGTTGGACACACACCAATGCAGACGGAACACCTTGCCTGATATACGGCTTTCTGATTACTCACAAGGAAATGGGAAGAATGCTTTATATAACCGATTGTGAATTAATCAAGTGGAAGTTTAGAGACATAAATCACATTTTATTAGGTGTGAATTATGACAAGGATTTAATCGACAGGGATAACGCAGGCAAAGCTAATCACGTTTTCAGAGGTCACTTATCCATTGACACGGCTTGTGATTTTGTCAAAGCAAATTATTCAGACAGTTTGCAGAACGTCATAATGTGCCATCTATCAAGTGAAAATTCTGATAAAGATAGTTTTATCGAGAAGATGAAGAAAGTTGCTTATGGGGCAAATGTAGACGTCGCGGTTGCAGGGAAAAGTTGGGATTTGAAAAATCCTAATGAGTGTCCGTTTTAGAAATTGAAATGAAGAAATCTGAACCAAAAATGATTTTAAATATATCTCTCAATAGCGAGGAAATTGAAGAAAAGGTCAAGATTGCTATGGACGAATATGTAGAGAAAGTTATTTATAAAAATCTTGATGAAGAAATTACAAAAATTGTTGACAAAAGAATTGAAAAACTTACATCTGCTTCAAGCTGGAGTAGTGACAGGAAAATACAGGGTGTTTCTTTTGAACAGTTTGTGAAAGAAAGGACCGAAAAAACTATCGGCGATTTTGTAGAAAAGAATATCAAAGAAATTCTTGCTAAGAGATTTGCTGAAATTATGACAGATAGGAGTTTTGACAATGATTAAAGGCGGAAAAGTTTATGACCCATTAACTGATACTTGGAGTACAGGTTATTGGGTTGCGGATGATAAAGGGAATTATTACCCAGTGTGGTAGAAGAAAAATGCCCCTTATTAGAAAGGAGATTATATGGCTAAATACAAAGATATTTTTGGAAATGTAAGAGAGTGTGAGGATAAAACAATAACAATCAGCCTTGAAAGATACAATACTTTGATTATTAAAGAAGCTATTGCAGATTGTCTTGTAGAAGCCAAAAAGAAAGAGAAAGAAGATAATCAAGAGGGAAAGGAGCAGTAATGGAGAGATTAACTATGAAAACAGAAGATGGTTACGAAAGAGTAAGCATAAAGGTTAAAAATCAACAGTTAATTAATAAACTTGCAGAATATGAGGATTTAGAGGAACATGGCAGACTTGTAAAATTGCCTTGCAAAGTGGGAGATATAGTTTACGGAATTAACACTGATAGAAATATCGTGTCTGCCTTAAAGATTATTTCAACAAAAATATATTCTTATGCCATTTATTTTGATTATCAGCTAATTGACGGAATTTATAAAAATATTGTTAGTTTTGCTGATATCGATATTGGCAAAACTGTATTCCTCACAAAATCAGAAGCAGAAGCAAAACTGAAAGAATTGAGGTGTAACAATGATTGATTGTAATATTTGCAAGTATAAAGAAGATTATGGTTATTGTACAGAATGTAGGCACGGAGAGTTGTTCGAGAGGAAAAATGTGTCAGAACCTAAAAAAATATCAGTTAGTAACGGAAGAGAATATTGCGGACATTGCGGTTATTTGTCTGAATATGCAAGAGGATATAAAAAGTTTTATTGCATTAGGTGTGGCGGACTTAATTTAAGAAGTTGGAAGAATTGAGAGGTGGAGAAAATGGCTCAATGGAATAAAAATACAGTACCCAAATGTAAGAATAAAAATTGTTCAGATGAAGTTTTGGTAACAGTAGAAAAAAATGCAAGAGAAACATATCAGAGAGTGCTGAAAGCTATTTATATTCCTTATCATCATTGTACTGCAGAGGATATGGGTTGGAATATGCCAGATGGCGTTCCTGATGATTGGGAGTACATAGAAGATGAAGATACTTACTGGATTCCCCAAGGTTGGTATGAGGTATGTGATTATTGTGATGATTATTCGTATTTCACAATTGAAGATAGGGTTACAGCTTGGATGAAATTACCCAAACCATATGAATCAAGAGTTAAAGAGTTTGGAGGCTAAGAAAATGATAACAGTTGATGATTTAATAAAAATTCTTGATACCAAAGGAAATAGATATGGTGGTGCTACAGGAAAACCAAGAATGTTGAATTTATCTCTAAATGGCAATTTTGCCGGCAGTATTGAATCTGTAAAGCTAAATGGTTATGGAGATGGACTTGTTACGGATGTAACGATGGAGATTACTTCATCTAAATTCACAACGACTAATGCCGACAGGATAAGGAATATGTCGGATGAAGAGTTGGCAGAGTTTCTTATAACTTTTAAGAACACATTTGGCGAAGAATACGAAGGAGAAGCTAGTTGTATGGAATGGCTTCAATCAGAAGCGGAATAGGAGAGAATATGGTTGAAATTCCATTATACAGAAGCGTACCAACAATGAGAAATTATGAAGATTATATCAGTGAATGCGATTACACAAAAGGTTGGAATGACGCTATGGATTTTATTTTCCCAGAAGCAAAAAAGAAGCGTGAAAAGGAAAGAACAAAGAAAAGTATGTCCATAATCAAATAAATGCTGAAAGGAGAGAATATGAAGTATATAAGCAATGCAAAATATGGAGAGCTAGTTGAAACAGGAACTATCTACAGAGGTAGCAACAAAAGATTAGATATATGTGTTCACACACTATGCGGTTGCGGAGAAACACTATATATGAATTGTCAGGCATTAAATATCCGTGATAGAAAATTAAACAGTACATCTGTGATAGCCGCGATAAATGAAGCTCAATCATTAGTGAAACAGGAGCTTGATTTACTTAGCAAAGAACTTAATGCCATATTGAATAGTGAGATTGAAATATCAAGGTATTAGAAAGTGAGGAATAATATGGCAAGAATATTTAGAATTAGTGGTTATTTAGTTTGTGATAGAGAAACTACAGCAAAAGAATTAGAAAGTTATTTTGATACTATGCCTGGCGAATGGTGGCAGCAGTTTCATATTGAACAGTCGGAAGAGTTTACACTCAATGGAGAAAGTAGTTCCAATTGTGACCTTGCGTTACTCACAAGGCATTTTAAGGCAGATAACATCAGTGCAGAATTTGACAGACCTTTACCACGAAAAGGCGAGAAATATAAGCATTTCAAGTTAGGCAAGATTGTTGCTATTATCGGTATTTCAAGGCATACAGAAACAGAAGAAATTTCAGTTGTATATGAATATGAGGGACATATTTGGAACAGACCTCTTGAAATGTTTATGAGCGAGGTTGATAAAGAGAAATATCCTAATGCAGAACAGAAATACAGATTTGAAAGGCTTAGTGATGTTTTGGTGTGAGAAAGAAAATAGGTGGTGCTCAGTTTGGAGTTGCGACAGAAAGAAATGCGAATTTGACGAATTTTTAGCACTTGCAGTAGACAATGTGGAAGCAGAAGAAAGTGAGGAAAAATAATGAACAGAGTAATTTTATGTGGGAGGCTGACTAGAGAGCCAGAGATTAGATATTCACAGACAGCAAACGGAAGTATGGCAGTAGCAAGGTATACATTAGCTGTTGACAGAGCTTTCAAAAAAGAGGGTGAACAGGCAGCAGACTTTATTAACTGTATCGCGTTTGGCAAGAATGGAGAGTTTGCAGAGAAGTATTTACACCAGGGAACTAAGATTATTGTTGAGGGCAGATGGCAGACAGGCAACTACACTAACAAGGACGGACAGAAAGTCTACACTAATGATTGCGTTGTTGAAAGACACGAATTTTGTGAAAGCAGAGCTAATCAGCAGAATAATAGCAACGGAATTATGGGCGGTAATGCTAGTTCAGACAGCTTTATGTCAATTCCAGATGGCGTAGCAGACGAGGGATTACCATTTAATTAAAGAGGTGTGAGTATGAAAGAGAATGAAGCAATAGAAAAACTGAAAAATATGCGATTATATATGCAGATTACGGACAAGAACAACGATTGCAAGTTTACAGAAGATGATTACAAGGCTAACGAAATGGCAATACAGGCACTTGAAAAGCAGATACCAATGAAACCTATATTTAACCATAACCTTAGTGATACTCTTTCTTTATTCCATTGTGAATGTGGAAACGCAATCAAAGTCAGTCACGATATAGGAATAATGGATAAAAACAATGCACCAAATTACTGCAGTGAGTGCGGTTGTAAGCTAGATTGGAGTGATGAAGAATGAGAATGATTGACGCAGATAAATTATTAGAACTGATGAAAGACCAGAAAGAAAGAGAAATAGGAGCATACGCAAAAGGCATAAATGCCGGTCTGAATATCGTAAAGAGTATTATCAATGATGAAACACAAACTCCAACTGCCTATGATGTGGATAAGGTTGTAGAGCAGTTGAAAACAGACTCTTCTGTAAGATTGTATGGAAGTGGTAATAGCAATAATTATCTTATTCCTCTTGAAAGGGCAATAGAGATAGTAAAGGCAGGAGACAATATATGAGATTGATTGATGCAGATAAACTAATTGAGGATATTCACAAAAGAAATTATATCGATAAGGCTTTATCTGAAATACTTGAAACTATCATTAATGAACAACCAACGGCTTTCAGTATGGCAGCTAAACCTATTGATAATTTTATAAATCCTTTTGAAGTAAAGGCAGGTGGTAATTCTTGAGTTATCAGAACATAGCGAGAGCCAAGGCAATAGAGAAAAGTAATAAGCAAAGGCTACTAAAGATAAATCCAAAACTTGATGATAGGAGTGGCATTTATTTTTTGACCAGAGTTGACGAGAACAATATTCCTTATTTTTACATCGGGCAAGCACTACACCTATCGCAGAGGATGTGTGGTCACCTTGTAGGGTATCAGCACATAGATTTATCAATCAAGAAAAGAGGATTTTATAGCAAAGATAATCCTTATGGTTGGAAACTAAACTTTATTCATTACCCAGAAAACGAACTTGATAAATGGGAGCAGTACTGGATTTTGGAGTACACCAAGAAAGGTTATCAGTGTCGCTATAATAAGACAGCTGGCGGTCAAGGAGAGGGTAAAGAAAAGATAAATGAATTTAAGCCCTCTAAAGGCTACAGAGACGGCATACAGCAAGGCAAAAAGGTATTAGCGAGGGAATTATCGTCTATCGCAGAAAAGCACCTTATAATCCGATTGAAGCCCGAAAAAGAGCATAACAAGGTGTCGCAGAAACAGTATGAGAAGTTTATGGATTTATTGAAAGTGGGTGAAAGTGAATGACAAAAGCGGAAGAACTTTTAAACAAGGCAAAAGAAAAATACGCAGAGGGAGAAAAATACAGAAAGCTTGCCAATAGCTATTTTAAAAGTTGTAGGGAATATACGATTGAATACAGGATGGAAAGTGTAGATAGGGTTTTGGATTTTATTCGTGATGAATACAGAGCCGGCAGAATTTGCAACCTTGAAATGCTATTGTGTCATTGCCAAAACAAGCTGAATGGAAATATTGATGGAACGGAATTAGACCTTGATGAGCATTTAAGAGGAGTTCCTTTTGAGAAAGTGGGTGATTCGGAATGAATGATTGCAATGGCTGTAGATACGAAAACAGCACAGATATAGAGGTGCATTTAGAATTTTGTACGAATTGTAAAAGAGCCTATTCCAATGAAGAAGATAGGGAATTTCACGAAGATAAGTATAGGACTATAGACTAAAAATCAAAGAAAGGAATAGGTTGTCGCGACATAAAACCGAGGTTTCCTTTTGGTAGATTTAGAATGAAAGTACATTGTTTATTTGAACAGTCAGGAACATTCAAGAACGCTTTCAAGAAGTACGGAATTGAAGCCTACGACTATGATATTCAGAATGAATTTGGCGAAACCGACTATGTTACTGACCTTTTCGAATAGATTGATAGGGGGGTATCAGGGTGAGCCGAGTTTGTTTGATAAGATAAGCCCTGATGATTTGATATTTGCATTTTTCCCTTGCACTTATTTTTCAGACCAGGGATTGAGACATCTGGCTTGCACGGCTTATCAGTACAGGAATTACACTATTGAGCAAAAATGTGAATTGGCAATGAAGCGGCATAAGGAACTTGATTTGTTTTATGAAAAGCTGAATAAATTAGTGATAATTTGTCAGCGAGGTCATTTGCAAATTGTAATTGAAAATCCATTGAATACAAGTGGATTACATTACCTTACAAACTTCTGGTGCTTGAAGCCAAGTGTAATTGACAGAGATAGGACACAGAATGGGGATTATTACAAGAAGCCTACTCAGTATTGGTTTATTGGATTAAATCCTAAAAACAATCTTATTTTTGAGCCGTTGGAACAAGTAGAAAGTATGCAACCAATACAATATATGACAAATAAAAATTCTTTAGGTATAGACAGAAAAACGGCAAGGTCAATGATACACCCACAGTACGCAGATAGATTTATCAGACAATATATTCTTGATGAAGAGATATGGAGAGGTAAATAATGAAAGACGAAACAAAGCAGGAAATACAGGTAGTCCTTGACCTGCTAAAAGGCAGTCTTACAAGAAATGGTGTAAGTATGGCAACAGACAGAGAGGGCAACTTAATGTTCTTTGATACATCTACCTATGTTAGAAGTAAAGGTAAGGAATTTGACGGATTCAGAGTTAATATTAATGATTTAGTGAAGTAACAATGTGACAGAACTTGAAGAGGTAATTATGGCAGGCAATTTTATTAAAATTGACAGAAAGATTTTAAAGTGGGAATGGTGGAGCGATATTAATACATTCAGACTTTTTATGTATATGTTGATAAGTGCCTATTGGAAAGACGGAAATTATAAAGGCAAGATAATTGAAAGAGGGTCTTTCCCCTCTTCAATATCTGAATTATCAAAAGAAACTAATTTGTCTGTAATGGAAATTCGTACCTCACTAAAACACTTACAATTAACAGGCGAAATAACAAGCAAAGCAACAAACAAATTCACGATATTTACTGTGGTTAACTACAATTTGTATCAAACGGATAACAAGCAAGATAACAAACAAATAACAAGCAACTTAACAGACAATCAACAAACAGATAACATTCTATTAACAAACTCTATATTAAAAGAAAGTAAGAATGAAAGAACAGAAGAAATTAAAGAAGATAAGAATACAGAAAAAGATATTACTAACGTAATATCCAAAAAGAAAAGTTATTACCCAGATGATGAATTACTTGATGAAGCATTTAATGAGTATGTGACAATGCGTAAGAGAATTAAAAAACCTATATGTACCGACAAGGCATTACATAGGGCTATGAACACTCTTGAAAAGCTGTCAGGTGGAGATAATGACTTGGGTGTTAAAATTCTTAATCAGTCAGTAGACCATTGCTGGCAAGGACTGTTCGAGCTGAAAGAAGATAATTCTAATAAGCAAGGCAATCAGATTTTCAATAAGGGTGCTATTGACTGGGATAATGTGTAAAAAAAAGGGGGCAGTAAGAATGAGCAGATTAGATGATACACTTAATGGAATTAATTTCAGATACGATTATCCGCACAACGGAAGGGTTGAATCACTTTTAAGAACAATAGCGATTAATAGTGCTATTATATGCGACAAATTAGATACTATTTCTAATCAACTGAAAGGAGATGGCAATGACAAGAGAAGAAACAGTTAAAATCATCCGCATTATGTGTGATTGCTACCCTAACTACAAGCCTAACAACTTATCCGAAACAGTAGATGTGTGGAATATGATGCTGAATAATTACAGTTATGAACAAGTGTCAGTTGCACTTAAAGCATACATCAACTCTGATATAAGCGGATTTGCTCCAAGTATAGGACAGTTGATAGGTAAGATACAGACAATATCACAGCCACAGGAGCTTGACGGAATGACAGCTTGGGGATTGGTTAGTAAGGCGTTACGGAATGGTACTTATGGAGCAGTTGAAGAATTTAACAAGCTACCGCCACTTGTAAAACAGGCGGTTGGTTTGCCAGATAACCTTAAAAACTGGGCAACATCAGATTATCAGACGATTGAAACAGTAATACAATCGAATTTCTTAAGAACCTATGAAACAGTTGTTAAGCGTGCAAATGAAATAAATCGTATGCCAGACGACATTAAGTCACTTATCGAAAAGACGAATGCAATTTCGTATAAAGCTCAATTCCAGCAAAAATTCCAAAGGGATATAAATACACCTACAATCAAAGAAAATGTCCTTATTGGTCAAAATACAAACGCAGAAGAATATATTGAAGCACCTAAAGAAGTGCAAGATAGAATTGACAGAATGAGAGGTTGATTTTCAATGGAGACAACGCCAATTAGTCCGCAGAAGAAATTATATAATTACCGCCGAGAGAATGGATTGTGCCCTAAATGCGGCAAGCCGCTTGATAGAAAAGGCTTTTATTGTGAAGAATGTAGGGAGAAGCAAACGACTTACAGTAGAGAAACTAGAGAACTTTGCAGGCAGTTTAAAATTTGCCCGGAATGTCGCAAAAATAAACTTGTGGGTGATGAAAAGATATGTCCGGAATGTTTGGCTAACAAAGCTGAATATAGAGCTAATCACCCATTAAGTGATGATAAGCGAAGAAAAAACAATGAAGCATTTAAACAATATTCAAAAAACTTATATGCTGAACGTAGAAAAGCTGGCATATGTGTTAGATGTGGCAAGGCTAAAGCTGTTAAGGGTAAAGCAAAGTGTTTTATATGTCAGAGTAAAGATAATGCTATCCACAGAAAAAGAACTGAAAATAGGCAAAATATAAAAGAATATCGCAAAGAAAATCACTTGTGCTATTACTGTGGAGAACCTATTAACAGACCACAAGGGCAATTGTGTCAGAAATGCTGGCAGACAGACTATGAAAGGGGTAAAAGCCTTAAGAATGATAACAGCAAGCACTACTGGCGATACGACAATCAGTTTCTAAGAAAGAAGTGAAAATATGAGCAAGGCAGAACAGAAAAAGTTTAAGGAACAAATGTTGCGTGTTCAGATGAACAGAATTAGCAATGAACACCAGAAAAAAAATTTTGAATCAGCATTGATATTAATTATGTGGGTACTACATGATAAGTTCGGTTTCGGACAGCAGAGATTAACAAAAGTACAGAGAGAACTTAAAGTACTTATAGATAACTATAATGACGGATTATTCACAGCGGAAGAGCTTGTTAATCAGTTATACGAAGAAACAGGAATAGAACATATTAAGTTTAAATAAGGAGATAGGCTTATGAAGTTTTCGGGACTGACTAAGCCGGAGCTTGATGAAATAATTGAAAATGCCAATTTCACAGAAGAGGAACTAAGAATTTTCAAGTTGCTTGTGGGTAATATGAGCTTAGAACAGGTTAGTCAAAGACTTATGTTATCCAAAGCAACAATTTCAAGAAGAGTTAAGGATATAAAAATCAAGATAGAAAGGACTGATGACATGGTTAAAACAATTCCTATATGGGAAAAAGTTACATTAACAGTTGAAGAAGCGTCCGAATATAGCAATATCGGAATTAATAGAATCAGCAGTATGCTTAATGAAATTAGCTGTCCATTTGTTTTAAGAGTTGGGAATAAGAGGCTTGTTAAGCGTAAGGAGTTTGAGCACTATATAGAAAAAAGTAACGAAATATAGAGATATATTGAAATATATGCCTTGATGTAGTAATATGTGGTTGTCTATATCAAGGCTTTTTTCAAAAGAAAGGAGCTTTTGAATGGGAAAAGATTTAAAAGGTAAAGAACTAGGTGTAGGATTGTCGCAGCGAAAGGACGGTGTGTATCAAGGGAGATATAAAGATAGATTTAATAAGATTAAATATATTTATGGCACAAAGTTATCAGAAGTTAAAAAAGAATTGGCTGTTGCAATAGCAGAAAATATTCAATTTACAAGCATTAGAGATGATATTAAGCTGGACGATTGGTTTAATCGTTGGATAGAAGTGTACAAAAAGAAAAGTGTACGCCCTAATACCCTTAGAGAATACACTCACATATACAATAAAAATATATCACCTTTTTTAGGAAATCGCAACATAAATTCCTTTGTTAAATCAGATATTCAAACACTAATTGATAAAATAGCTGATGACAATTATAAATATGAACGGCAGAACAAGATTAAGGTTATACTTAATGATATGTTCAGTAGAGCAATAGAAGATGACTTAATGATTAAAAATCCAGCAAAAGGTGTAAAGCTTAGGGCTGATAAAGAACTTAAAGCTTTCACACTAACAGCAAAACAACAGATAGAGTTTTTAGAAGCAAGTAAAGGGACATTTTACGATAATTTGTATAATGTGGCAGTTAATACAGGCTTGCGCCCAGGAGAACTGTTTGCACTTACACCTAATGATATACACTTAGATGAGGGGTATATTGATGTTAATAAGACACTTGTGTATCAAAAATACCTTGATGATAAGTGCAAAACTTTTCACATTGAGCCGCCTAAAACCAAACAGAGTTATAGACAAGTACCTATTAACAGCGAATGCATTAAATATCTTGAAAAGCAGTTCGAATTAAAGGATATTGTAAAGTGCAAAAGGCCTAAAGAGCAGAACAATTATTTGTTTGTGACAAGTTATAACACGCCTCTCAATTCGCAGATTTATTCAGATTCAATTAAAGCTATTGTTAAGCAGATAAATCTTGCAAGAAGTTTTGATAACGAATTTCCTGTGTTTAGTGGACATACTTTAAGACATACTTTTGCTACAAGATGTTTTGAAGCAGGTGTGCAGGCAAAAGTTGTTCAATCATATTTAGGTCATGCAACTCTTAAAATGACAATGGATTTATATACACATGTAACAGAAGAAAGAGCGGCAGTAGATATTGAAAGAATTGTGAAAGACAAGGACAACATTGTTGATTTTAAGAAAAGTGCTGTGTAGTAAGTGTGTAGTACTACACACATTAAAACTGAAAAAACCACAAAATAAGAGGGTTTAAGATGTATAATATATTTAACTTGGAAAACTTATTATGTATACCAGACGACCCCTTATGAACT
>ERZ780167.977-NODE-977-length-27284-cov-8.795732_pt1 | contig 27284 bp, 24 predicted proteins | sample MGYA00510982_ERZ780167 | MGnify/ENA primary metagenome ERZ780167 (study PRJEB29588, sample SAMEA2146107) | human gut metagenome | biome: human gut; feature: human-associated habitat; material: faeces | place: Denmark | collected 2008/2010 ... | reverse complement strand
TTCATAAATAAATAATAAAGTAATATAATAAATATAAAAGGGATTATTATGAGAAAAATTAATTTTAAAGAAAAATATAAAATAATAGAAAAACTTTCTGTAAATATGAAAAGAGACCATGTAAGTGAGTGCTCTGCTGAATGTTCTTATTATACAATATTGTCTTTTATACCATTTATAATTTTACTAATAACTTTAATACAATATACAAGTATAGCGCCACAAACATTATTTGATGCCATATCAAAATTAATTCCATCAAGTATGAATGAAATGGTATTAGGAATAGTACAAGAAGTATATTCAAAATCAATAGGTACAATTTCTATTTCAATTATATTTACAATTTGGACAGCTGGAAGAGGATTATTTGCATTAACAAAAGGACTACAATCTGTTTACCATGTAAGCAATGAAGAAAATGAATCATATATATATCTAAGAATTAAAGCAATTGTAGAAACAATAATATTCATAATTTTAATAGTTGTAGGACTAGTAGCATTGGTGTTTGGAAATAGCTTGAGAACACTTATACAAGAACACTTTGGAGGAATAAAAAACTATAATATATGGTCATCAATATTAACAGAGGTAGGATTTATAGCAGCAACATTTATAGTATTTATATTATTATATAAATTCATACCAAAAGGCAAAGTGACATTTAAAAGTCAAATATATGGAGCTTTATTTGGAGCAATAGCATTAAACATAGTATCATTAGTGTTTTCTAAATATTTATATATTTTTAAGGGATTTTCTATAACATATGGAAGTTTAACAACTTTAATGTTAATTATGATGTGGACATATTCTTGCTTTTATACAGTGTTTTTGGGAGCTGAATTAAATAAATTAATAAATAGCAGAAAGAAAAAAGAACAAAAGAAAAGCCTATCATAATTTTGATAGGCTAATAGGATTAAAACAGTCCATAACGAAAAAGATAAATACCATTTTTTAACAAAAAAGTCAATTTTATTGCAGCTGTTTAAACAATGTGATATATTATAAACGCATTAAAAAAAAGAACAAAAATTATACTAAAAAATATACTAATAAAAGGGGCGAAAAAATGTTGTTTAAAAATGCTAATCAGGTAACTCCTTGCGGACTATTTTCAATAGGACACTTATTATTATTTACAATAACCATGATAAGTATAGTGATTGCATTAAAACTTACAAAGAATATTAAGCAAGAAAAAGTAAAAGAAATAATAAGAAAAAGTACTATTATTCTATGGATATTGGAAATAATTAAAATTATATTTAATATTAAAAACTATGGAGTTAGGGAAGTAAATAAATATGTACCATTATATTTTTGTAGTTTAATACTATATGCAGGTATCTTTAGTGGGTTTTGCAAAGGAACTTTAAAAAAAGTGGGAGATGTGTTCCTTTCAACAGGTGGAATAGTGGCAGGAATGACATTTATAATATCACCACTAACATCGTTAACTACATATCCGGCAATACATTTTATAAGTTTGCATAGCTTTTTATTGCATGGAACAATGGTTTATATAGGACTATTAATGTTAATAACCCAATATGTAAAGATAGATAAAAAAGATATAATCTATTATGCTGCTTTGATAGTAACAATCAGTGCTATTGCATATATAGTAAATGAACTTTGTGACAGTAATTTAATGTTTATATCTCAAAATTATCCAGGAACATTTATAGAAGTAATATATAACCTTTCTGGAAAACTATTTCCATTAGTTATGGTTGCAGCACAAGCAGTGTTACCATTCTATTTTATATACGAAATATATACTAGTATATTAGATAAAAAAGAGAACAAATCAAATTTAAAAGATACAGATAAATCAGAAGACAAAAAAGAAGTTTATATGAATTAATTTATTAAAATTAATAAATAATATATTTAAGGAGGAACAAAAGATGGAAAGAAAAGTAAAAGTTGTACAAATAGGTACAGGGAAAATGGCAAAATATACAATGAGGTATGTTTTGGAAAAAGGTGGAGAACTAGTAGGTGCAATTGATGTAAACCCAGCAGTTATAGGCAAGGACATAGGAGAAATAATTGGAGGAGAAAATCTAGGAGTAAAAGTAACAGATTTAAAAGATGCAGAAAAAATGCTAAAACAAGTAAAACCAGATATATGTATAGTAGAAACAATGAGCTTATTAAAAGATGTAGAAGAACCACTTATGTTATGTGCAAAACTAGGAATAAATGCTGTTTCAACTTGTGAGGAAGCATTCTATTCTTGGAACTCAAACCCAAATTTAACTAAAAAAATTGATGAATTAGCAAAACAAACTGGATGTACAATAGTAGGAACAGGATATCAAGATATATATTGGGGACAATTAATAACAAGTATTTGTGGATCAACACAAAAAATAACAAAAATAAAAGGAAGTTCAAGTTATAACGTAGAAGATTATGGAATAGCACTTGCAAATGCACATGGTGCAGGACTAACGCTAGATGAATTTGACAAACAAGTTGCATCAGTAGATAAAATAAGTGATGAAGAAAGACAAAAAATTATAGAGAGTGGAGAATATTTACCATCATATATGTGGAATACAAATGGATGGCTATGTGATAAATTAGGATTAACAATAAAATCACAAACACAAGTAACAGTTCCAACAACATATAAAGAAGATATCTACTCAGAAACATTAGGTGTAACAGTAAAAGCAGGAGATGCAACAGGAATGAGTGCAATAGTTACAACAGAAACAGAAGAAGGAATAACAATAGAATCAGAATGTATAGGAAAAGTATATTCAAAAGAAGATTTTGATAAAAATGAATGGTCAGTATATGGAGAACCAGATACAACAATAACAGTAGCAAGACCAGCAACAGTAGAATTAACATGTGCAACAGTAGTAAACAGAATACCAGACATAATAAATGCAAGACCAGGATTTGTACCAACAGCAGAAATAGGAGAATTAAACTTTAAAACAAAAGCATTAAATGAATATGTAAAATAAGAATATAAAAACTACTCTTTATTAAATTAAAGAGTAGTTTTTTTGTTGAATATGAAAGAAGAAAAGTGTGTCAAAGCCATTTTCCTTGTTGCAAATTTACATAAATTATGATAAACTAATATAGTTGGAAAACAAATACAAATCCGTTTTACATTTTGAGGTCAGCATCATAACAGTAATGAATTCTTTACATTGCTGTGATTGTAAAACAAATTAGTTTTAGGAGGAATTCAAAATGAAAATTACTAAAGAGATGGCATTGAAAATTGTACTACGATTAGCAAATGATCCGGATGGCAGGGTAAGAGCAGATGCATATGCAAATGTCCTTATGCCACAGGATAAACTGTCAAAATTGGTAAGAAATCCGAAAGCAGAAAGAGAAGAAAAAATTGCTGTTGCAAGCAATCCCAATACTCTTCCTGAGGATTTGGACTTCTTAACCAATGACAGTGTTACATGGGGAGTAAAAGAAGCCGTTGCTAAAAATCCATCAACACGGATTGAAACACTGGAAAAACTTGCAAAAGACAAGCATTATAGTGTTAAACAAGCGGTGCTCTGCAATCCAAATGTAACGCCGGAAATTGTTGAAGAACTTTCACATGATCCGAACCTTTGGACCAGAAAAGCTGTACTGGATGCAATAAATAAGAATGCCAAAGAAGCAGAGTGATTTTTATTAAAAAAGGATAGGCTTTTGCCTATCCTTTTTTCTATCTTCGAAAACAAAGGCAACTAAAGTAGTTTTGTTCTGAAATAAACATATTGTAAATTAAAATTTGCTATGATAAAATTATAGCAATTTAAGGGGAAAATAGAATGAAAAGAATAGTAACAATACAAGACATATCATGTGTAGGAAAATGTTCACTTACTGTGGCACTTCCAATAATATCTGCAATGGGAATAGAAACAGCAGTTATTCCAACAGCAGTACTTTCAACACATACAGCATTTAAAAACTTTACATATAGAGATTTAACTGGAGATTTACCTAAAATAGCAAAACATTGGAAACAAGAAAAATTTAATTTTGATGGTATTTATACAGGATACTTAGGGTCAATAGAACAGATAGATATACTAAAAGAGTTTTTTAAGCAATTTAAAACACCAGATAATTTTATATTTATAGATCCTGTAATGGCAGATAATGGTAAGCTATATGCAGGCTTTGATGCAAACTTTGTTAAAGAAATGAAAAAACTTTGTAAAATGGCAGACATAATAGTACCAAATCTTACAGAAGCAAGCTATATGTTAGAAAAAGAATATAAAGAAATTTATAGTGAACAAGAGATAAAAGATATACTAATAGAATTAAGCAATTTGGGACCTAAATATGTTGTTTTAACAGGAGTAAGTTTCAAAGACAATAAATTAGGAGTAATGTCATACAACAAAGAAACTAATGAATTTTTTACGTATTTTAAAGAAAAAATACCTGCAAAGTATCATGGAACAGGAGATATATTTGCAAGTACATTAGTTGGAGCAATAACCAACAACAATACTTTAGAAGAAGGTTTAAAAATCGCAGTAGATTATGTTTGGGAAACAATTAACGATACATATAAAACAAACAAAAAAGATGCATATGGAGTGAATTTTGAAACCAAGATACCATATCTGATAAATAGAATAAGTAACTACTAAAAAATTAAAATAAAAGGAGCATATTATGAAAATAACATTTTATTCAAATTTTCTTACACATCATCAACTTCCATTTTGCCTAGAAATGTATAAAAAATATGGCGAAGATTTTAAATTTGTATCAATGGAAAAAATTAACCAAGAAAGAATTTCTTTAGGCTACAAAGATATGGATAATGATTACCCATTTGTACTAAAAGCATATGAAAGCAAAGAAAAGTACAATGAAGCTACAAAGCTAGCAGCAGATAGCGACATAGTTATAGCTGGCTCTACACCAACAGATGATTATATAAAAGAAAGACTAAAACAGGATAAAATTACATTTAGATACTATGCTAGAATTTTCTATAATGGAGTACTTAGTATATTTGACTTTGAAAATTCAAAAAAGGTATATGATAGACATCTAAAATATAAAAAGAACAAAAATTTATATTTACTATGTGCAAGTAGCTATGGACCAAACGATTTTAATGAGTTAGGAATGTACAAAAACAAGTGCTTTAAATGGGGTTACTTTCCAGAAACAAAAATATACAATGTAGAAGATTTATTAAAACAAAAAGAAAACGAAAAAATAGAAATTATTTGGGTTGGAAGATTCCAAATAAAATTAGTAGGTGCAGTAAAATCTGATAAAGTGAGATCATATATGGAAAAAGCAAATATATTTATTTGCACAAGTGACAAAAATGAAAGATGGGGAGTAGTTTTAAATGAGGCAATGAATAGTGGATGCGCAGTAATTGCATATAAAGGAATAGGAGGAGTACCATTCTTAATTAAAAATAATGAGAATGGACTAGCATATACAAGTCTAGATGACTTCTACAAAAAAACTATGAAAGTAATGGATGATAAAGCCTTAAGAGAAAAACTATCTAAAAACGCATATAAAACAATAAGTGAAGTTTGGACAGCGAAAGTAGCAGTTCAAAACTTCGAAAAACTAGTAAAATCAATAATTGACGGAAAACCAAATCCTGTAAAAGAAGGACCGGCTAGCACAGCATATCCTGTTAACTAAAATAAATTTAAATAAATTAGTTGATTATAAAATATGCTTTGTGGTAAAATGCCATTATAAATACGATATTTAATTTTGACGAATAAATTATAATTACAAATTTTATAATAAATATTTGGAGGAAAATATGAAAGAGAAGATTAGAACAAAATTTGAAGAACTATTTGGAAATGAAGGGGACATTAAAGAATACTTTGCACCAGGAAGAGTTAACTTAATAGGAGAACACACAGACTATAACGGTGGACATGTATTTCCATGTGCATTAACAATGGGAACATATGCAGTTGCAAGAAAAAGAAATGACAATAAAATAAGATTATATTCAATGAATTTTGAAAATCTAGGAATATTAGAATCTACAATAGATGACCTAAAATATAACAAAAGTGAGAATTGGATAAACTATCCAAAGTCAATGATTTGGGCAATGAAAGAAGAAGGTTTTAATATAGATAAAGGTTTTGATATTATATATTTAGGAACAATACCAAATGGAGCAGGACTTTCATCTTCAGCTTCAATAGAAGTGCTAACAGGATTTGTATTAAAAGATTTATTTGATTTAGATGTAGATATGACAAAAATAGCATTACTAGGACAAAAAGCAGAGAATAAATACATTGGTGTAAATTGCGGAATAATGGATCAATTTATAATTGCAAACGGAAAAAAAGACTGTGCAATATTTTTAGACACAGCTAATTTAGAATATGAATATGCACCAGTAAAACTAGAAAATGCAAAAATAGTAATAATGAACACAAACAAAAAAAGAGGATTAGGAGATTCTAAATACAATGAAAGAAGAGCTGAATGTGAAGAAGCTCTAAGAGAGTTGCAACAAAAATTAAACATAAAATCATTAGGAGAACTTACAGAAGAAGAATTTGAGGAGAACAAAGACTTAATAAAAAGCGAAACAAGACAAAAAAGAGCAAAACATGCAGTATATGAAAACCAAAGAACAATTAAAGCTGTAAAAGCATTGAAAGAAAATAAAATAGACCTTTTTGGCGAACTAATGATAGCATCACATAATTCTTTAAGAGATGATTATGAAGTTACAGGAAAAGAATTAGACACACTTGTAGAAGAAAGCTTAAAACAAGATGGAGTAATAGGCGCAAGAATGACAGGAGCAGGTTTTGGAGGATGCGCAGTAAGTATAGTAAAATCAGATAAAGTAGATGACTTTATAAAAAATGTAGGAAAAAGTTATAAAGATAAAATAGGATATGAAGCAGATTTTTATGCTGTAGAAATAGGAGACGGACCTAGGAAAATATAACTTTGGAGGAACATTACAATGCATACAATTTGTGCAGATTTAGGAAGCACTACTACAAAAATTATAGAAGTAGATGAAAACAATAAAATAATAAACAAAAACATTTACCAAAAAGAAGAAGCAAAAAAATTACTAAAAAAATTTATAGAAAATAATAACATAGAGCCACGAAGCATTGAAGCAATAATTATAACAGGAGTAGGCACAATAAAAGAACAGGAATTTTTAAAAATTCCTGTTCTATATATAGATGAATTTAAAGCAATTGGCTTAGGAGGTCTAACAGCTTCAAATAAACAAAATGCTATAATTGCTTCAATTGGGACTGGAACAGCATTTATAAAAGCAAACAATAACGAAATAAAACACTTAGGCGGAAGTCGGAGTTGGTGGAGGCACATTTTATAAACTAGCAGAAAAACTATTTGGAAAAGCTACATTTGAAGAATATTTAGAAAAGTGTAACCAAGGAAATATAAAAAACGTAGATTTGCAAATAGGAGATATTACAACACAAGAAATACCAAATTTACCAAAAGATATTACATCATCAAACTTTGGAAAAATGAATAAAGAGGCAAGCTCTTGCGATATTTTACTAGGAATATCAAATTTAGTTTTTGAAACAGTTGGAGTAATGGCTGCATTCTTATGCAAAAATGATAATGTAAAAGACATTATAATAATTGGAGGTATGGCAAAACACCCATATCTAAAAGAAGTTATAAAAAAACTAGAAAAATTACATGATGTAAACTATATTATTCCAGAAAATCCAGAATTTATATGCGCATTAGGAGCAATAGAAAACTATAAAAAAGTAGAGGCAAATTCTATTGACAAATAAAAGATTATCATAGATAATTATTATATTGCGACAAGACATAAGAAAAAATTTTAAAATACAAAGGAGGTACATTTATAATGTACGTATTTAATAAAATAACGGTAAATCCACAATTGCCAAAAAAAATAGAAAGATTATCAGAAATAGCAAATAATCTATGGTGGTCATGGAACACAGAATTTTTAAAACTATTTAAAACAATAGATATAGACTTATGGGAGCAATGCGGAAAGAATCCAGTTAAATTCTTAAAATTAGTAGACCAAGAAAAGTTAGAAAAAATCGCAGAAGATCCTGAATTCTTAAAGGAATATAACAAAAATGTAGAAAATTTTGAAGACTACATGGATAGTAAAAACACTTGGTTTAGAAAAAATTTCCCAGAAAATAAAAGTAATGAAATTGCATATTTTTCAGCAGAATATGGATTAGATGAAATACTTCCTATTTATTCAGGAGGTCTTGGAATTTTATCTGGCGACCATTTAAAATCTGCAAGCGATTTAGGAATTCCTCTAATAGCAATAGGTTTGCTATATAAGAATGGATATTTTTATCAAAAAATAAACAGAATAGGAGCACAAGAAACAGAATATCGCAGTATTGATATAAACAATCTACCAATAGTACCAGTAAAAGACCATGACGGGCAAGATTTAATGATAAGTGTAAAAATGCCAAAGAAAAAATTATATTTAAAAGTTTGGAAAATACAAGTAGGTAGAGTAACACTATACTTATTAGATTCAGAAATTCCAGAAAACTTAGAAGAATACAGAAACATAACATCAGCACTATATGGTGGAGATCAAGAAATGAGAATTCAACAAGAAATAGTTCTAGGTATGGGTGGTGTAATGCTACTAAAAGCATTAGGAATAAATCCAACTGTATACCATATGAACGAAGGACATTCTTCTTTCTTAGTATTACAATTAATAAGTAATATAATAGCAGAAAAAAAGGTATCATTCCCAATAGCAAAAGATATAGTAAGTGCAAAAACAGTATTTACAACACATACACCAGTTCCAGCAGGAAACGACATATTCCCAATAGAATTAGTAGAAAAATACTTTGATGGATTTTGGGATTCATTAGCAATCTCTAAAGAAGAATTCTTAGAATTAGGAATGAAACCAAACGAGGAAAATAAAACAACATTTAATATGGGAATACTAGCATTAAAAATAGCTGGAAAGAAAAATGGAGTAAGCAAACTACATGGAGCTGTTTCAAGAGAACTATTTGGAGATGTATGGCCAGAAATAGCACCAAACGAATCACCAATTACATACGTAACAAATGGTATTCATACATGCACATGGCTTGCACCAAACTTAAAAGAGTTATATAACGAATACCTAGTACCATATTGGCAAGATAAAATATACTTAAACGAAACATGGGAAAGAATAAACAATATACCAGATGCAAAACTATGGAAAGAGCACCAAATAAGAAAAGAAAAACTTTTAAAACTAGTTAATGATAATGTAACAGCAAGACTAAAAAATGCAGGAATGCATTATGACCAAATTAGAGAGATAACATCAAAACTAAATCCAAATGCCTTAACAATAGGATTTGCAAGAAGATTTGCAACATATAAAAGAGCAACACTAATATTTAAAGACCTAGAAAGAATAACACAAATATTAAATGATGAATCAAGACCAGTTCAATTAATATTTGCAGGAAAAGCACATCCAAAAGATATAGAAGGACAAAACTTAATAAAAAGAATTCACGAAATATCTATGATGCCACAATTTAAAGGCAAAATATTCTTATTAGAAGGATATGACATAAATGTAGCAAGACACTTAATCTCTGGTGTAGATGTATGGTTAAACAATCCAAGAAGACCAATGGAAGCATCAGGAACAAGTGGAGAAAAAGCATCTGTAAATGGAGTAGTTAACTTTAGCATTCTAGATGGATGGTGGGCAGAAGGATACAACCAAAAAAACGGTTGGGCAATTGGAACAAATGCAGAATATATGTCTTATGAAGAACAAGATAAAGCAGATAGTGAAAGCATTTACAATACTTTGGAAAATAAAGTAATACCAGCATACTACAATAAACAACAAGACGGAATTTCTAAAGAATGGTTAACTTTAATGAAAAACTCTATAATTTCAACAGGTGGAAATTATAGCACAGCAAGAATGCTTGTAGATTATACAAAGCAACTATACATACCACTATGTAATATAACAAATAATTACTTTAGTAATTTAGAATTAGTTACAGACTTTAATAGAGTAAAAGACCAACTTTATGCAAATTGGGATGACATAAAAATTGCACAAGTAAATAATCTAGACAATATATCAATAGATGCAGGAAATAACATAAAAGTTTCTTGTATAGTAACATTACCAAATATAAATGTAGAAAACATAGAAGCACAAGCATACTACGGAAAGATACTAGATAATGGAACAATAGAAAAAATAGGAATAATACCAATGGATTTAGTTTCAAGCGATGACGAAAAAAGAGAATATACATTTGAAGCAAAAATAGAACTAAAAACAGGTGGAAACTATGGTTACACATTTAGAGTAATGCCAAAACATAAAATGCTATTAGACTCTGCAAATATGAATTTAATAAAATGGATAACACAATAAAAAAATAATTTATGAAAGACTGCCAATTAATTTAAGATTTGGCAGTTTTTATTTATTAATTCATTGACAAAAAATGTCTAAATATATATAATTAAACTGTAAAATTTTGAAAAAACAAATAAGAGGTATTTAAATGAAAAAAGTAATAAAAGCGTTAGTTATAATAATAGCTATAATTTTAGTAATAACTGCCACAATAGGCATTTTTATTTGGACAAAGCTAAATAAAATAAATTACGAAAAAATATCAAAAGAAGATATAGAAATATCAGCAGGAGTAGAAGAAAACCTAAAAGAATATAGAAACATAGCAATCTTTGGAATAGACACAAGAGAAAACACTTATAGTGGAAGCAGAACAGATTGTATAATAATAGCAAGTATAAACCAAAACACAAAAGAAGTAAAATTAGTTTCTGTATATAGAGATACATATCTAGAAATATCTAAATATGGATTAGATAAAGTTAATCACGCTTATGCTTATGGCGGAGCTGCTCTTTCAATGAGCACACTAAATACAAATTTAGACTTAGACATAACAGAATTTGTAACAGTAAACTTTGAATCTACAAAAGACATAATAGATAAAATGGGCGGAGTTAAAATAACAGTAACATCAGCAGAAGCATCACAAATACCAGGAATAAAATCTGCAGGAACATATAACCTTACAGGAGAGCAAGCTCTAGCTTATGGAAGAATAAGAAAAATAGATAGTGACTATGCAAGAACAGAAAGAATGAGAACAGTACTAACAGAAGTATTTAATAAGGCTAAAAAGATGAGCGTTGCAGACTTAAATAATGTTTTAGATAAAGTATTACCAGAAGTATATACAAATATAACAAAATCAGACATATTAACATTAATACCACAAATAGCATCATACTCAATTGTAGATAGCAAAGGATGGCCATACGAAACAAAAGGAATAATGTTAAACGGAGTATGGTATGGACCACCAATAAACCTAGAAAAAAATGTAAGTCAATTGCATAAAGAACTATTTGCACAAGACGATTATGTACCAACAGACAAAGTAAAAGAAATAAGCAATAAAATAATACAAAAAACAGGATATAGATAAAATTTAAAACTGGGGGATTTTAAATGAAGTCAATACGTAAATATAGGGCAGTACTACTATTTATAATTGATATACTAATAATTGCATCAGCATATTTAGTTACAGCCTACCTAACAACAGATAATGTGGCACTTTTTACAAATAAATATAAAGACATAATATCAAATACAATTTTAATTTCGCTAATAGTATATGAAATAATATTTGGAATATTTAATATATACAAAAATATAACAAGATACGAAAACGGAAAGGATTATATAGTATACATATTACTTTCTATGCTTTCTGGAATGTTAGTATTTTTAATAGGACTAATAACAAAAATTCCAATATTAAGCTACAAAAAAGTAGGACTAGCCACAATAATAATAGCTGTTGCAGTAGTAGCTTATAGAGTAATTATAAGATTTATACTAACATCAATTTCACCAGGAAAAACAAATGTAAAAACAGAAAAGAAAAACCTATTAATAATTGGTGGTGGAGAAGCATCAAGAGAAATTTTAAAAGCATTAAAAACATCTATGAAAGGAATGTATAATGTAGTAGGACTTATAGATGACAACCCTAACAAGAAAAATTACATAATTTCAGGTAAGAAAATATTAGGGAATAGATACAAAATATTAGAAGTATGTAAAGAACACAATGTAGATACAATATTCTTTTCTATAACAAATATAGATAACAAAAACAAAAAAGAAATATTAAATATTTGCCAAGAGACAGGTGCAAAAATAAGAATACTACCGGGAATTACAGACATCATAAAAAATAAAACACTAATACAGAATTTAAGGAATGTAGAAATAGAAGACGTATTAGGAAGAGAACAAATAGTATTAAATAATGAATCAATAGGAGAACTAATAAAAGACAATACAATTTTAGTAACCGGTGGAGGGGGATCAATCGGTTCAGAACTATGTAGACAAATTGTTAAATACAACCCAAAAACTTTAGTAATATTCGACATTTATGAAAACAATTTATATAATATCGAAATGGAGTTAAGACAAAACCACTTTGACGAAAACATAGACATAGTACCAGTAGTAGGAAGCGTTAGAGATAAAAAGAGACTAGAAAAAGTATTTGAAACATATAAACCATATTTAGTATTTCATGCAGCAGCACACAAACATGTTCCATTAATGGAAATAAGTCCATTAGAAGCAATAAAGAACAATGTATTTGGAACATATAATACAGCCAACTGTGCAGATAAATATAATGTTAAAAGATTTATATTAATCTCTACAGATAAAGCTGTAAATCCAACAAACATCATGGGAGCAAGCAAGAGAATGTGCGAAATGATAATACAAGCTAAAAATAAAACAAGCAAAACAGAATTCGCAGCAGTTAGATTTGGAAATGTTTTAGGTAGTAATGGTTCAGTACTTCCACTATTTAAAAAACAAATAGAAATGGGAGGACCTGTAACAGTAACGCATAAAGATATAACAAGATTTTTCATGACAATACCAGAAGCTGTGGGACTAGTATTACAAGCAATGAGCTATGCAAAAGGTGGAGAAATATTTGTTTTAGATATGGGCGAACCTGTAAGAATATATGACCTAGCAGTATCACTTATAAAGCTATCCGGACTGGAACCAGATGTAGATATACCAATAAAGGTAACAGGATTAAGACCAGGAGAAAAATTATATGAAGAACTTTTAATGCAAGGAGAAGGTTTAAAAACAACAGCACATAATAAAATATTTATTGGCGATATAGAAGATGTAACAGAAAAGCAATTAGAAGAGAAAATAGCTATATTAAAAGAAATAATACAAGATGAAAATATAGAAAAAGAAAAAATAAGACAAATAATGAAAAAAATAGTACCAACATATCACGAACCAGAAGAAGTAAATACCTCTATAAAAAATTCGAGAAAAGAACTAGGAGAAAAGACAAAAAGAAAACAAACAAAAGCAGAAGTTGCAACTGCTTAGAGAGAAGGAATTTAAAATGAATAAAAGAATTTTACTAGCTTCACCACACATGTCAGAAGAAGGCTTTGAACAGAAATATGTGAAAGAAGCTTTTGATACAAATTGGGTAGCTCCACTAGGGAAAAATGTGGACGAGCTTGAAAAAGAATTAGCAAACTATGTAAAAGTAGAAAATGCAGCTGCATTATCAGCAGGAACAGCTGCAATACATATGGCTTTTAAAGCTTTAGATGTAAAACAAGGAGACATAGTATTTTGCTCGGACTTAACATTTTCTGCTACTGCAAATCCAATAATATATCAAAATGCAACACCAGTATTTATAGACAGCGAATATGAAACATGGAACATGGATCCAAAAGCATTAGAGAAAGCATTTGAAAAATACCCAAATCCAAAAGCGGTAATTATGGTACATCTATATGGAACACCAGGAAAGATAGAAGAAATAGCAAAAATTTGCAAAAATCATAATGTTCCATTAGTAGAAGATTCAGCAGAAAGCTTAGGAGCAACATTAAATGGAAAACAAACAGGAACATTTGGAGAATATGGAATTTATTCATTCAATGGAAACAAGATAATAACAACAAGCGGTGGAGGGATGCTAGTATCTAACAATAAAGAAAGAATTCAAAAAGTTAGATTTTGGGCAACTCAAAGTAGAGAACCAGCAAGACATTATGAACATAAAGAAATAGGATACAATTACAGAATGAGCAATATTTCTGCTGGAATTGGTAGAGGACAACTAAAAGTATTAGATGATAGAATATCAAAGAAAACGGAAATATATGAAACATACAAAGATGCATTTAAAGAAATACCAGAAATAAAAATGCAACCATACTTAGAAAATTCAAAACCAAATCATTGGCTATCAGCAATAATATTAGACAAAAATTCAAAAGTAAAACCATTAGATATAATAGAAAAACTAGATAAAGAAAACATAGAAACAAGGCCAATTTGGAAACCAATGCATATGCAACCAGTATTTGCAAACTATGACTTTATAAAATTTGTAGAAGATAAACCAGTATCGGAAGATATATTTGAAAGAGGAGTATGTTTACCAAGTGATACAAAAATGACAGCAGAAGAACAGTCAAAAGTTATAGAGGCAATAAAGGAATGCTTTGAATAACTGTAGGTGTCGACATCCTTGGCGACCAAAAGGAGAGAATACAATGTACGCAAAATACATAAAAATACCATTAGACTTTATACTAAGCCTAATAGCCATAATAATATTGTCGCCATTACTTTTGATTGTGGCAATATTAGTTAGAATCAAGTTAGGAAAGCCAGTAATATTTAAACAACAAAGACCAGGAAAAAATGAAAAAATATTTACATTATATAAATTTAGAACAATGACAGATAAAAAAGACGAAAATGGAAACTTATTGCCAGATGAACAAAGACTAACTAAATTTGGAAAAGCTTTAAGAAGTACAAGCCTAGATGAACTTCCAGAGTTAATAAATATATTAAAAGGAGATATGGCAATAGTAGGACCAAGACCACAACTTATAAAAGATATGTTATTTATGACTAAAGAACAAAGAAGGAGACATTCAGTAAGGCAAGGACTTACTGGACTAGCACAAATAAGCGGAAGAAATAATATATCATGGGAGGAAAAAATAAATTATGATTTAAAATATATAGATAGAATAACGTTTTATGGAGATTTAAAAATAATATTAAAAACAGCAGAAAAAGTATTCAAAAAAGAAGATATAGAAACAGAAGGAATGGAAACAGCAGAAGATTTATGTGATTATTTATTAAGAACAGGAAAAATAAATATAGAAGAATATAAAGAAAAAATTAAAGAGATGGGAAAATAAAAATGAAAGAAGATTTAGTTTCAATTGTAACTCCTACATATAATTGCGGAAAATTTATAACTGAAACAATAGAGTCAGTTATAGGACAAACATATAAAAATTGGGAAATGATAATTGTTGATGATTGCTCAAAGGATAATACTCAGGAAATTGTAAAAAAATATTTGAAAAATGATAAAAGGATAAAGTACATAAAATTTGAAAAAAATCAGGGAGCGGCTATAGCAAGAAATACTGCTATAAGAGAAGCAAAAGGAAGATATATAGCATTCCTAGATAGCGATGATTTATGGAGTAAAAATAAGTTAGAAAAACAAATTAATTTTATGAACAAAAACAATTATGATTTTACGTATACAAATTATGAAGAAATAGATGAAAACTCAAAATTATTAGGAATACGAGTAACAGGACCAAAAGAAATCACAAAAAAAGGTATGTATAATTATTGTTGGCCAGGATGCTTAACTGTAATGTATGATGCAGAAAAAATCGGCTTAATCCAAATAAAGGATATAAAGAAAAACAATGATTATGCCATGTGGCTAAAAATTTGTAAAAAAGCTAATTGCTATTTATTAGATGAAAATTTAGCAATGTATAGAAAAAGAGCAGGAAGTATTAGCAATCATGGATATACATTGCTGATAAAATGGCATTATAAATTATATAGAGATGTAGAACATAAAAATATTATATTTAGTTTATTTAATACTTTCAGAAATATAATATTTGGTATATATAAAAAGAAAAAATATTGTAGCATGGAGATAACAAATGGAAAGAGATAGTTTCTTATATAAATATAGAAGAAAAATGCAAGTAATTGCTCATAAGATTCTTAGCGATGAATTTATGTCAAAAATATATTTTAAAATAATGTTAAAAGAAAAATTAAATTTACAGAATCCAAAAACATTTAATGAAAAACTACAGTGGTTAAAGTTAAATTATTATCCAAATAATGATTTAGTAATAAATTGCACTGATAAATATGCAGTTAGAGAATACATAAAAGAAAAAGGCTATGAAGATAAATTGGTTCCTTTACTAGGCGTTTGGAATAATGCAGAGAAAATAAATTGGCATGATTTGCCTGAAAAATTTATACTTAAGTGCAATCATGGATGTGCATATAATCTAATTTGTGATAACAAAGAGAAGTTTGATAAAGATAAAGCAGTAAAAAAATTAAACACATGGTTAAAAGAGGATTTTGGGGCATTTAATATAGAGTTGCATTATTCTAAGATTAAAGAACACAAGATAATTTGTGAAGAATATTTAGGTGAAAATTTGGTGGATTACAAATTTTTTTGCTTTAATGGAATTCCCAAGTACCTTTATGTATCAAGTGACTTAATGCATGATAGGCAAGCAAAGATTGGTTTTTTCAATTTAGATGGGACTAAGATGAATTTAGAAAGAAACGATTATGCGAAGATTGATAAAATTGAATTTCCTGAATTTTATAATGAAATGCTTGAAATGACAAAAAAACTTTGCAAAGATTTTTACTTTGTAAGAGTAGATTTCTTTGTAACAAAGGATAAATATTATTTTGCAGAATTGACTTTTACTCCAAGCGCATGTATGATGCCTTTTAATCCAAAAGAAATGGATCTTGAATGGGGAGAAATGTTGAATATTAAAAATTTAATATAGTATAAAAACATTAAGAGAACAATGTAAAAAGGAAAAAATAGTGATGAATGTATTATATATATCAAAATTAACTGGAAATTTATTTGCTGGACCTAATAATAGCGTACCTGCACAAATTAAAGCACAATCAAAAATTGATAATGTGTTTTGGTATAATTTAAATAATGTAAAAAGGAAAGAATGGAATAGCATCAATTGTTATAATTTGAATGATTTTCCAACTGGAAGATTGAATGATTTGCCTAAACCATTTAATAAACCTGATATTGCTGTTATTGAAGAATTCTATTGTTTTCCATTTTGTAAGATAATTAGGGATTTATATGTAAATAAAATCCCATATATTATTATTCCAAGAAGTGAATTAACTAAAAAAGCTCAACACAAGAAACACTTCAAGAAGTTTATGGGAAATATCTGCTATTTTAATAAAATGGCAAGGAAAGCAGCTGCAATTCAATTTCTATCATATCAAGAGAAAATTGATTCTGGCAAAAAATGGAATAAAAAAAGCTTAATTATTCCAAATGGAATTGATATTCCTGATGTCAAAAAAGAAAAATTTTCAAGAAAAGGGATTAATGCTACTTATATTGGAAGATACGAAATATATCAAAAAGGATTAGACATTTTGTTAAATGCGATTGATAAATCACAAATGGATTTAAGAAAATCAAATTTTATTCTTAATATGTATGGAGTTAATCAAGAAAAGACTATAAACATTTTGAAAAAGAAAATTTTAGAAAATAATATAAGTGATTTAGTGAAAATTAATGATGCAGTGTATAAAGGACGTAAAGAAAAAGTTCTTCTAAATACAGATGTATTTATTTTAACATCTAGATTTGAAGGTATGCCGATGGGAGTTATTGAAGCATTAGCATATGGAGTACCATGTTTAGTAACTAAAGGAACAAATATGACGGGAGATATTGAAGAGTATAATGCAGGATGGACGTGTGATATATCTGATGAGAAGATAGAAAAAGCAATAAAAAAAATGTTAAACGAAAAGAAAAAGTTTTCTATACTGGGAAAGAATGCAAGAAATTTGGCACAAAAATATTCTTGGAGAGAAATTGCAGAAAAGACACATCATGAGTTTGAAAAAATTGTAGAGCAAGAAAATAATTATGAATTTATCAAAGATCCATTAATTTAGTAAAATGACTTAAAATTGAAAGGAATAAGATTATGATAATGCAAAAGAGAATTTTAGACAAGGTACAAATAATATTGTTTTCATGTTTTCTATTTTTATGGTATATTAGTGCAAATGAGAAAACATTAAGGATAATTTCAATTTGTATTTTTGGAATGTTTTCTATAATAGAAATAATAAAAATTTTATATGATAAAAAAATTGCATTTAACAGTTCACTTTTATCTTATCTTTTCTTAGTGCTGTTTGGTTTCATATCAATGCTTTGGGCAGTAGATGATGATGCAGTTGTTTCAAAGTCTACGGAATTACTCATGGGTTTTATATTTTTGACATTGTCTTATAATTATTTTATAAAATTAGATCAACCAACAGAACTTATTATAAAAGTAATAAAGATAGTAGGTATAGTATTTTCTGTTTATGTTGTTTTATATTACGGAGTAACTAACTATTTTAATATGTTATTGTCGGGTAGGAGAATTGGTACAGAAATTATTAATGTTAATTTCATTGGTATAATTACTTCTATAAATTTTATATTGTTATTATATGATTTAATACTAGAAAACAAAGGAAATAATGTTGTTACAATAGTATTAGCTACAATTTCTTTAATTGTAGCATTAGGAACAGGAAGCAAAAAAGCAATAATAGTTATTTTATTAGGAATAACTGTTATATTATTCAAGAAATTTAAGCAAAAATTTACTATAAAAAATGTTATTACTACATTTATATTTGTGATTGCCATAATATTGGTTGCAAGTTTTTTTTACAATGGTGGATATCTTGATACAATATTTAACAGATTTGAGGCAATGTTAAATACTTTATCAAATGATGATATAAGCACTGGCTCTACATATATTAGAAAAATGTTCATAAAAAGTGGACTCGAAGAATTTTTTAAATCTCCTTTGGTAGGAATAGGTTTAAATAATTCTAAAATAATAACTTATGAGTTGTTTAGAGAAGAAACATATTTACATTGCAATTATATTGAATTACTTGCATGTACTGGAATAATTGGATTTTGCTTATTTTATTATATATATTATTATGTATTATATAATTGTATAAAAAATATAACTTTAAAAAATGCAGATATTGTAATACTGATTTTTATAATTAATTTATTTTTGGATATAGGTAATGTTTCGTATTATGAAATCAAAACATTTTTATATTTATTATTAGGAATAGTATTTGTGGGAAATATCAAAAGGGAGATAAAGAAAGATGAATTTAAAGAAAAAAATAAAAAAAGTAATTAAGAATCCATTATGGATGATTGCTTTTTTAAATAATAGAGGTATACATTTATTGAAAGATAAAATATATTTGAGATTATTATATAAATTAGAGATGGGGGACAAATTAGATATACAAAATCCAAAAACTTTTAATGAAAAATTGCAATGGCTAAAATTATATGACCGAAATCCAGAATATACAAAAATGGTTGATAAATATGAAGCCAAAAAATATGTTTCAAATATAATTGGTGAAGAATATATAATTCCAACATTGGGAGTATGGGAAAAATTTGAGGAAATAGATTTTAACCTATTACCAAATCAATTTGTTTTAAAATGCACACATGATTCAGGTGGTTTAATTATATGTAAAGATAAAAATATTTTAAATATAAAATCAAGCAAGAAATTAATAAATAAATGTTTAAAAAATAAATTTTATTATTCTGGAAGGGAGTGGCCATATAAAAATATAAGACCAAGAATAATTGCTGAGCAATATATGGTGGATGAATCTGGAACAGAACTTAAAGATTACAAGTTTTTTTGTTTCAATGGAGAACCTAAACTACTTTTTGTAGCAAAAGATAGGCCATATGCTACAAAATTCAACTATTACGATATGAATTTTAAAAAATTACCATTTAAACAGCATTATGAAAATTTTAATGACTGTATAGAAAAACCAAAAGGATTTGATAAAATGGTAGAATTATCAAAAAAACTAAGTAAGAATATCCCTCATGTAAGAGTGGATTTTTATGATATAAATGGAAAAGTTTATTTTGGAGAACTAACATTTTATCATTTTAGTGGCTTTGAAAAGTTCGAACCAGAAGAATGGGATAGAAAATTAGGAGATATGTTAGAATTACCAAAGGAGAAAAAAATTGAGAAGTAAAAAAGCAATATTAAATATAATTACATCACTATTTTTACAAGCCACGGTCTTATTATGCGGTTTTATAGTACCCAAATTAATTATTACTAATTTTGGTTCAAATGTAAATGGACTTGTTTCATCAATAACACAATTCTTGGCATACATTTCATTACTAGAATCACGGAATAGGCCCTGTTATTAAAGCTGCTTTATACAAACCTATAGCTAACAAAGATAAAAAACAAATAGAAAATATATTAAAAGCTTCTGAAAAGTTTTTTAGAATAATTGCACTAATATTTATTGCATACTTAATTGTTTTATCAATTGCTTATCCTGCAATTGTAAGAAGCCAATTTTCCTATATGTACACTTTATCATTAGTGTTAATAATATCAATAAGTACATTAGCAGAATACTATTTTGGTATGACATATAAACTATATCTACAAGCAGAGCAAAAAACATATATTACATCTATTATTCAAATGGTTGGGTACATGTTAAATACATTAGCAATCATAGTTTTAGTAAAATGCAATGCAAGTATACAAATTGTTAAGTTAGCAAGCAGTATAATATTTGTGCTAAGACCAATAGTACAAAATATATATGTAAAGAAAAAATACAATATTAATTTAAAAGATGCGGACAAGAATTATCAATTAAAGCAAAAGTGGGATGGTCTAGCTCAACATATCGCATCAGTAGTGCATGGCAATACTGATGTGACAATATTGACGCTTTTTACACAGATAACAGAAGTTTCTGTTTATTCTGTATACTATTTAGTTGTTAAAGGTATAAATTCAATAATACAAGCTTTTACAGGAGGAATTGATGCTTCTTTTGGAGATATGATAGTTAAAGGAGAGAAAGAACAACTAAATAAAAGCTTTAAAACATATGAACTGTTTTATTATACCATTACAACAATTGCATATATATGCACAGTAATTTTAATAATTCCGTTTGTAGAGGTATATACATTTGGAATAACAGATGCTAACTATATTAGACCAGTATTTGCAACTTTATTGGTTTTAGCTGAATTTGTATGGGCTATAAGGTTACCATATAGCTCAATTACACTAGCTGCAGGACATTTTAAAGAAACAAGAAAAGGAGCATGGGTGGAAGCGATTTCTAATATTGTTATATCTTTAGTATTAGTGTGGAAATATGGAATAGTTGGCGTAGCAATAGGAACATTAGTCGCAATGCTAATTAGAACAGTAGAATTTGTATACCATACAAATAAATATATATTAGAAAGAAAACAAAGCGAATCTACTATTAGATTTGGAATAATAGCAATACAATTAATGGTAGTTGCACTACTATCAAAGTTATTACCAACATACGAATTTACTAATTATCTTATATGGATAAAATATGCATGTATGGTTTTAATTTTAACACTAATAGTTGTACTTCCAATAAATTTAATTGTTTATAAAAAGGATGTAAAAGATTTACTAAATATAATAAAAAGAAATGTGTTTAGAAAAAAGGAGACAAACTAATATGAAAACATATCTAATTACCGGCGGAGCAGGATTTATTGGCTCTAGTTTAAGTGAAAGATTAATTAAAGAAGGAAATAGAGTAGTTGCAATTGATAATTTTTGTGATTTCTATAATCCTACAATAAAAGAAAATAATGTAAAAGAATTGATTAAGAATTCCAATTTTAAACTATATAGAAATGACATTAGAGATAGGGAATCAGTTAAAAAGATTTTTGAAGAGAACAATATTGATATAGTAATGCATTTAGCTGCTATGGCAGGAGTTAGACCTTCGATAGAAAATCCTGTACTTTATCAAGAAGTTAATTGCATGGGAACTCAAAATATATTGGAAGAAATGAAAGCACATAATGTTAAAAATCTTGTTATGGCATCTTCAAGTAGTGTTTATGGAAATTGCAAAGAAGTTCCTTTTAAGGAAAACATGATAGTTGATTTTGCAATTAGTCCTTATGCAGCAACTAAAAAGGCTAATGAGGTTATGACACATGTTTATCATAAATTATTTGATATGAATGTTATAATGCTTAGATTTTTTACAGTATATGGACCAAAACAAAGACCAGATTTAGCAATTAATAAGTTTACAAGATTAATGCTTGAAGATAAAGAAATACCAATGTTTGGGGACGGAACAACTTCAAGAGATTATACATATATTGATGATATTGTAGATGGCATTATTAGGTCTTGCAACTATGTAGAAAACAACAATGATGTATATGAAATATTAAATTTAGGAAATTCTTCTCCGGTTTCTCTAAAAGAAATGATAAATACTATTGGACAAGCTATTGGAGTAGAACCAAAAATCAAACAACTTCCAATGCAACCAGGAGATGTGGATAGAACTTTTGCGGATATTTCAAAGGCAAAAAAATTAATAGGATATAATCCAAAAACATCTTTTAAAGAAGGTATTGAAAATTTTGTTGAATGGTATAAAATAAATAAAGATTTATATATTTAGGGGGAAAATAATATGAAAATTGCAGTAGCTGGAACAGGATATGTTGGATTATCTTTAGCAACATTATTAAGTCAAAAAAATGAGGTAGTAGCATTAGATGTTATACCAGAAAAGGTGGATATGATAAATAATCGTATTTCACCAATTGAGGATAAAGAAATTGAGGAGTATTTTAAAACAAAAAAATTAAATTTGAAAGCAACTTTAGATTATAAAGAAGCTTTTGAAGGAGCAAAGTTTGTTATAATTAGTACTCCAACAAACTATGATGACGAAAAGAATTATTTTGATACTTCTACTGTAGAAGATATAATTCAAAAAGTAAAAGGAATGAATATAGATACAACAATGGTTGTTAAGTCAACAATACCAGTTGGATTCATAGATGCAATGAAAGAAAAATATGGAATAGATAATATAATGTTTAGTCCAGAATTTTTAAGAGAAGGACATGCTTTATATGATAATCTATATCCATCAAGAATTGTTGTGGGAGAAAAATCTAAAAGAGCAGAAGAATTTGCAAATCTTTTAAAAGGATCATGCTTAAAAGATAATGTAGAAATTAAGTTTATGAATTCAACAGAAGCAGAAGCTGTTAAATTGTTTGCGAATACATATTTAGCTTTAAGAGTTGCATATTTTAATGAATTAGACACATATGCAGAACTTAAAGGACTTAATACAAAAGACATTATAGATGGAGTGTGCTTAGACCCAAGAATTGGTACACACTACAATAATCCATCATTTGGATATGGAGGGTATTGTTTACCAAAAGATACAAAGCAATTAAAAGCAAATTACAAAGATGTTCCAGAAAATTTAATTAGTGCTATTGTTCAAAGCAATACTACAAGAAAAGACCACATTGCAGATGTTATTATAGCTAAGAAACCAAGCATTGTAGGAATTTATAGATTAACAATGAAAAGTGGCTCTGACAATTTTAGGTCAAGTGCAATACAGGGTATAATGAAAAGAATAAAGGCTAAGGGTATAGAAGTTGTGGTATATGAGCCAACATTAAAAGATGATGAATTCTTTAATAGCAAAGTTATAAGAGATATAGAAGAGTTTAAAAAACTTTCTGATGTTATAGTTGCAAATAGAATGAATACTGATTTAGAAGATGTAAAAGAAAAAGTATACACAAGAGATTTATTTGCAAGAGATTAATAAGAAATAGAATTTATAGAGTTGTGCTAAAATGTACAACTCTATTTTTGTCGAAAATAGGCGAACGAATTTTCTTGACTATTTATATAAATATTTGTAAAATAGTGAAAAAGATTAGATGGTAGAAGTTAAAATAAATAGGAAAATAGATAATTATAAAAGAACATAGAATTGAAAATGGAGAATAAAATGAATGTTTATGTTTATTTAGACGAAAGCGGTTCAATTCACAAAAATAGCAAAACAAGATATTTTGCAGTTGGAGGCTATTTTTCTTTTGAACAGGATGTATTAAAAATAAAATCTAAATATAAAAAAGAAAATTTAAATTTGAAAAAAACAAAAAATATCTCATATGATAAAGAGATAAAAGCTTATGATATGACGGAGAGAGAAAAAATAGTCATTTTTAACAAAATTCAAGATATAGATACCTTTCAAGGGTGTGTAAAAGTTTTTGATAAGCAATTTATGAGAAAGGAAATAATAGATTCAAACGTTTTTTTTAATTATGCAGTAAAAGTCCTAATAAATGATTGCATTATTCCAACCCTTAATTTGCAGAGTATAAATGAATCCATAAATTTTATTATAAGTATTGATAATAGAAATATACGCGTTGGAGAACTTAATAATTTAGAAACATATTTAAAAACAGAATTCTGCTTATTTAATGATGATTTTAAAATAACATATTTTGACTCAAAAACAAATTATGGAATACAATTAGCTGATTTGATAGTAAACACATTTTATAATAAATATAAAGATGTTAGAATTGTAGAAGATGTGCTAAAAGTATTAAAACAAAAAAACTTTAGAGTTAGTTTATTTCCTAAAAAATGTAATAAAATATAACTATATAAATTACCCGATAATTTATGAATTTTATACATCGGAAAAGTCTTTTTCCCTTAACAATATTTTATTTATGGAAGGAACGGTGAATATATGAAAAAAACATCTTTAAAATTACTGCTATTTTCCTTTGTTATGAGTTTACTTATGATAATTCCTACAAAGGTAAATGCAGAAGAAATCATTCCGGTCAATATATCTGTAAAGTATGGCCAGACAGAAGCCCGAAGAATCTTAGATATGATTAATGAACTGAGAACCAGTCCTACTGACGCATGGGCTTGGGATAAAACTGATACCAAACAAGTTGCATATCCTGGTTTAAAAGAACTTGTCTATGACTATGATTTAGAGCGACTTGCAATGAAACGTGCAGCAGAAATTGCACTATCCTACGAACACACCCGCCCAAATGGTCAAAATCCTTTTACTATTTATACTGAAGAAAATATAACCAGACTGGATACAGGTGAGAATATTGCAGTAGCAAGTCCTAATGTTTATTCTAAGGCAGAAGCAGTAAATGACGGATGGCGTGAAGATAACGAACCTTATGCCGGTCAGGGGCACCGTAGAAATATGTTAGGTTATAAATTTACCTGCGTTGGGGTTGGTCATGTTACTTACAACGGCTATGACTACTGGGTTGAAGAATTTGCCTCCAGACCTTCCATTAATACAACAGAAACACCGGCAAATGACAATGAACAAACTGTTACTGTTTCAGTAGCTAAAAGTTGGATTACAAATTATAAGACATATTTTGACCAAAATTCATATGTTCTTAGATTAGGAGAAACAGTAACTCCAAATATTACACCTATAATTTCTCTTATAAATCAATTTGGAGCAGTCGGAACCGTGTTAGATACTCCAACCGTTTCCATTAATGACCCTTCTATTGCCACCTATAGTGATGGAAAGATTATAGGTCTTAAAGAAGGTACCACCACGTTAACCACATCACTGTACGGATTGCCATCAACAACTTCGGCAACAATAATTGTACATGACTGTGATAATCATTGGGATGGTGGAGTAATTACAAAAGTTCCAACCTGTATAGTGGAAGGCGAAAGAACTTATACCTGCACTATTTGTAATAATACAAAAGTTGAAAAAATTGGCATAGATGCAACAAATCACCTCCACTCTGAAATTCGAAATCAAAAGGAAGCTTCCTGCAAAGAGGAAGGATATACTGGTGATAAATATTGCCCTGACTGTGGAACTAAACTTTCATCAGGCAATACTATTGCAAAAACAGAAAATCATAACTGGAATAAGGGAGTAATCACTAAAAAACCTACATGTGCAGAGACAGGCGTAAAGACCTATACTTGTAGCATTTGTAGTAAGACAAAAACAGAAAACATTGCAAAAACAACAAAACATCTTCATACTGAAATCCGTAATAAAAAAGCTGCTACCTGTGGTGAAACCGGTTATACAGGAGATACATATTGTACTGATTGTGGAACAAAAATTTCATCCGGTAAGACCATTGCAAAATTAACTACTCATACTTGGGATGAAGGAAAGGTCACAACAGAACCTACTTGTACAGCGAAAGGTGTTCGAACATTTACTTGTAGTATATGTGCCAAAACCAAAACTGCAAGCATTGCAGCAACAGGACATCAGCATACTGAAATCCGCAAGAGAAAAAACGCAACCTGCGGCGAAGATGGTTATACAGGAAATACATATTGCACTGATTGTAAGAAAACAATTTCATATGGTCAGACCATCAAAAAAACCGGTAACCATACTTGGGATGACGGAAAAGTCACAAAAGAGCCTACTTGTACAGCAAACGGCGTAACAACTTTTACCTGCATTGTATGTAAAAAAACAAAAACAAGAAGCATAAAAGCAACAGGACATAGTTACGGAGAATATGTAGTTGTAAAAGAACCTACAACCACAGAAAAAGGATTAAAATCCAAGACTTGCAGTGCTTGTGGAAAAGTATATTCTGTAACACTTGCAAAAATTTCGTCTTCTAAGACAACTACAAAAACTCCAACGACTTCGTCTCAGAATGCACGGACACGCAAAATTACTACTAAAAAGATTAAGTTAAACCGTAAGAAACTGACTTTGAAAAAAGGCAAAACTTTTAAATTTAAAGTTACTCTAACACCGATAAATAGTCGTGACAGAATCACTTACGTAACCTCAAACAAAAAAGTTGTCAAAGTCTACAGAAACGGTAGAATCAAAGCCCTGAAAAAAGGAAAGGCTAAGATTACAGTAATTTCAGGTACGAAAAAATGTTTGGGCACGATGAAAAAATCGGTTACGCGCAGTTCCTCTTTTGAGTAACTCATAAAGAAAAAATCTGGGTTATGATTGCTCGTAATCCGCTCAATCATCGTATTGTAAGCGC
>ERZ780167.973-NODE-973-length-27353-cov-11.472709_pt1 | contig 27353 bp, 17 predicted proteins | sample MGYA00510982_ERZ780167 | MGnify/ENA primary metagenome ERZ780167 (study PRJEB29588, sample SAMEA2146107) | human gut metagenome | biome: human gut; feature: human-associated habitat; material: faeces | place: Denmark | collected 2008/2010 ... | reverse complement strand
TCTACGTGAATGACTATCCCGGTGACCACGATAAAATGGATCCATACATATCGCCGCTGTTTGGCGATTTCAGAGGCTTCCCTCCAATGCTCATACAGGCGGGCTCGATAGAGATGCTCTTATCTGACTCGGTCGATGCCGCTGCAAAGGCAAGAAACCAGGGCGTTAAGGTGCGCCTGTCAGTGTATGAAGGCATGTTTCATGTGTTCCAAATGGGATACCTCAATTTCCCGGAGTCCAAGCGTGCATGGGCGGAGGTCAAGCGTTTTCTAAAGGTGATTAAAGAGGAAGAATAGGCGAAGAAGAATTGTGTTGAAAAAGTTTTTCTTTTTGGTTCAAGAGCGCGAGGTGATTATAAAGAGCGAAGCTGTTTAGATACTGTAGATTTATGCACATGAAACACAAAAAAAGAGGTACAGAAATGTACCTCTTTTTTTGAGCTTATATATTAGCATCTCCTGCAGACAGGTTGTGGAAGCATAATAAATTTGCAAAAATTATATTTAATTCTATAAAGCACTTGACATAGTTACTAAGAGTTACTATAATAAGCGCATAAAGTAAATATAAGAAACGCAGAAAGTAATTATAGGAGTTGAACACATGAATAAAGTAGATGTAAATGGATTAACAGAACGGGAGTTTTTAGCAGAATATAAGCCGGGCGATTATGACAGACCATCGGTTACAGTTGACATGATGGTGCTTCGTATGAAGGAAGACTTAAGCTGTATGCAGGTGCTTCTGATAAAGAGAAAGGCTCATCCGGAGATAGACAAATGGGCGCTTCCAGGCGGATTTATTAACATAAAGGAATCAGCATATGAAGCAGCGTGCAGGGAGCTTAAAGAGGAAACAGGTCTTACAGACATTTATCTTGAGCAGCTCTATACCATGAGCCAGCCGGACAGGGACCCTCGTATGAGAATTATTGATATTGCATACATTGCACTGCTTCCATATGGATATGAGCAGTCTGCCGTTGCGGGTGATGACGCAAAGGATGCCAGATGGTTCGATGTGAAATTTGCAGATGAAAAACTTGAGTTTGCAAACGACTTGATTAAAATTGAATACTCCCTCAGGTCTGAGAAATTTAAAAACGGTGTAATCACAGTGGAAAACTTTGTTCCGGTCAGCGTATCAGACGAAAAGCTTGCTTTTGACCATGACCAGATTATACTGGAAGGACTTATGAGGATAAGGAATAAGGCTGAGTATACAGGCATTATGTTTAACCTTGTGCCGCGTGAGTTTACCATTCCGGACCTGCTTAAGGTGTTTGAGGTTCTTTCAGGAAAGGAAGTTCATCCAAAGGTGTTCCGTGAGAAGATTGCAGGACAGCTTGTTTCACTTGACAGGTCGCAGAGACCTATTGTCGGAAGAAAACCGGCTGCTGTGTACAGATATGTTGACCTTAACATGGATGAACGTAAACTGGTTAAAGTGCAGAAGAAATATAAAAACGGTGTGATACTCACAAGGGCACAGCCATTCCATAACGGACACCTGAACATGATAAAACAGGCCGCATCGGAGTGCGAAAATCTGCTTGTTGTGATAGGCAGTGCAAACAAAAGCTATACAAAGAGAAATCCGTTTCCAATCGAATACAGAAAAAGACTTGTTGAAAACGTACTGCAGGAAGAGGATTTAAGCGGTGCAGATGTAAAGGTTATGACATTATCAGACTGGAGCATGGAGGATGCAGCCCAGTATGTAAAGGAATGGGGTTCTTTCTTCTATTACAACATAGCTAATGAAATTGGAGAGAAAAGCTTTACATTCTATTACAACGACGACCCGAAGATTGCGGAAAACTGGTTTACAGATGATATTTTAAAGAATGTGACCATCAGAAACCTTGGCAGAAGCGATATCGAGATTTCAAGTACAATGATCAGAGATTTGCTGTATAAGAAAGATTATGACAAAGTCAGGGATCTGGTTCCGCGATGGATGTGGAAGGATTTAAAGCAGCTTGGAAAAATCCTTATGGATGCAACAAATGATGATTATATGATGTAGGAGGAAATGATTATGGCAAAGAAAATTTTAGTAGTAGTGGATGCACAGAATGACTTTATTACAGGAGTTCTTGGAAACAAGGAGTGTAACGTGGCAACAAATGTTATTGCAGATGAAATCAGGTCAGGAAAATATGATGACGTGATATTCACAAGGGATACGCATGATGAAAACTATCTGAATACTCAGGAGGGAAGAAAGCTTCCGGTAGCTCACTGTATTAAAGGGACAAACGGATGGGAAGTAGACGCTCGTCTTAAAGCAGTAATGAAGGAGCGTGGAGTTGACTGTGATGATATGACTTATATTGACAAGCCGACGTTTGGCAGCAAAGAGCTTGGCGAACTGCTTGCGGGATATGACAACAGCGATACAGAGATTTATTTCTGCGGATTCTGCACGGGAATATGCGTAATCAGCAACGTAGCGATTGCAAAGACGTTCTGTAAAGATGCAGAGGTGTCAGTGATAGAAAATGCCTGTGCCTGCGTAACGCCTGAAAGTCATAAGACAGCAATAGAAGCAATGAAAATGATTCAGGTCAATATTATATAGAAAGTCATTTATTAAAAATGTTTCTGACATACTAATAGCGTAAGAAATGGGAGGAGAATATTATGAAATTAAATCAGATAATCACAAGTCTTTTAGAGACTGATATGTATAAATTCAGCATGGGTCAGACAATATTCCATCAGTTTACGGATTACAAGACCACATGGACATTCAAGTGCAGAAATGAAGATGTGCATTTTACACAGAAAATGGTGCAGGAGATAACAGAACAGATTAAGGCTTTCTGTAAGCTTCGGTTTACAGAGGATGAGCTTGCATATCTTGACAATATCAAATGGATCAAAGGCTCTTATGTTGATTTTCTTCGTCTCTGGCAGCCACGTTTTGAGGATTTTGAGATAGGAACAGATGCACCTTGTGGCTTGTCTATCGAGGCAAAAGGAACATGGCTTAACACTTCAATGTATGAGATTCCGACACTTGCCATTGTAAATGAAGTGTATTTCAGAATGGCATATGACTATGATAAGCTGCTTGACAGCTTTAAGAAGCGTTTGGATGCAAAGTATGAGAATTTAAAGAACGGACACTGGTACGCGGGTACATTCTCAGAGTTTGGTCTCAGAAGAAGACTTTCTGCTGAAGCGCAGGAGCTTGCAGTGCAGAAGTTCGCACATTTAAACGACACCCTGCACAGTTCATCAAAGTTTGTCGGCACATCAAATGTGTATCTTGCAAAGAAGTACGGACTTACACCTGTAGGCACCATGGCTCATGAGTGGATTATGTGCACAGGACAGGGCAATCACAGGCACAATCCGGCATATTCAAACTGGTATGCTCTCGATGCATGGATCAAGGAGTATGGAGTATTAAACGGTATTGCGCTTACTGACACAATCACAACAGACTGTTTCCTGCGTGATTTCCAGCTTACCTATGCGACACTTTTCTCAGGAGTGCGTCATGACAGCGGAGACCCGTATGAGTGGGGTGAAAAGATGATTGCTCATTACAAGAGCCTTGGAATTGACCCTAAAACAAAGACACTTTTATTCAGCGACAGTCTAGACTTTGAGCGTGCTGACAAGCTCTACAGACATTTCTGCAAGGAAACAAATGTAGCTTTTGGTATTGGCACATACTTAAGCAATGACACAGATGTTCCAGCACTTAATATCGTCATGAAAACCACGATATGCAATGGTATGGATGTAGCGAAGATTTCTGATACACCCGGCAAGGGGATGTGCAAAAATCCGGATTATGTGGATTACTTAAACCGCTGCATTGATTACAGGATGAAAAATGACCGCTAGGAGGAAATGTCATGAATACAGGATTTTACCGTGTTGCCGCATCGTCCCCTGAGATTTATCTCGGGGACTGCGTGAACAATGCTGACAATATCATACACATTGCAGAGTCACTTGCAAAAAAGGATGTGCAGCTTGTGGTTTTTCCGGAGCTGTGTATTACGGGATATAGCTGTGCAGACATGTTTTTGAGAAAAGAACTGCTCACGCAGGCTCAGCAAGAACTGGACAGGATTAAAACAGCATTGCAGGATTTAAGCATCCTTGTATGCGTGGGACTGCCGATAGAAGATGAAGCTGGCAGACTTTTCAACTGTGCTGCATATGTACACAGCGGAGAAATTGTTGGAATTGTGCCAAAAACATATATTCCCAACTATGGTGAATTTTATGAGAAACGCTGGTTTACAAGCGCAGACAAGAGATTATCAGATGAGATTACTTTAAATTATGTCGCAAACAGGCCAACAGTACCTTTTTCTCCGAATATTATTATCAAGGATATAAGAGGCGCAATTGTCGGTACTGAGATTTGTGAAGATTTATGGGTAAGTGCGCCTCCGAGCGGGGAGCTTTGCAAAGCCGGTGCAAATATCATTATAAATCCATCAGCAAGCAATGACGTAATCGGAAAAAGAGAATACAGGCGCAGTCTTGTGGCGATGCAGTCAGGAAGATGCCGTGCCGGATACGTGTATGCGTCAAGCGGTGCAGGAGAGAGCAGCACGGATCTGGTATTTTCCGGCCACTGCATCATAGCTGATAATGGCAGAATAGCTGGTGAGACGTCAGATTATTCAAAACGTATGAATAAAAAGGTATCAGAAGATGATGTGATGAGCTCTGGTTTTGTGATAAGTGAGATAGATATTGATCGCTGCATGAATGACCGCCACAGATACAACAGCGATTCATGGGCTGATGCGCCGGATGTGATAAAAGTAATTTTAAATGGTGAAAACCGGATGAAGGATTATCAAATATGGCCAAAGAAAGTTAATCCGTATCCGTTTGTTCCAAGTGATAAAAACAACCGAAAAAAACGCTGCATGGAGATTTTGTCGCTTCAGGCAAAAGGTCTGGAACAGAGACTCATATCCACCGGAATAAAAAAGGTTGTTCTTGGAATATCCGGCGGTCTGGACAGCACACTTGCACTTTTGGTATGCTGTGATGCATTTGAAGCACTTGGCATTCCGAAGAGAAATATCTATGGTATTACAATGCCAGGATTTGGAACTACATCTACTACAAAGACAATTGCTGACAGGCTTATGGAAGAATTTGGAGTGACAGCCGTGGAAGTTAATATTGAGGCTGCATGCAGACAGCACATGAAGGATATAGGACATCCGGATGATGTTTTTGACGTGACATATGAAAACATTCAGGCCAGAGAGCGTACGCAAGTATTATTCGATTATGCAAACATGGTAGACGGACTTGTAATCGGTACAGGTGATATGTCAGAGCTTGCACTTGGCTGGTGCACCTACAACGGTGACCATATGAGCAATTATGCCGTGAACTGCAGTGTACCAAAGACACTTGTTAAATACATTGTACAGGCTTATGCCAGCGAGTGCGCGTCAACGGATGAAATGAAAAATGTGCTTTGCGAAATAGCAGACCTGCCTATTTCTCCTGAACTACTGCCGCCGGATAAAGACGGTAACATAGCACAGAAAACAGAGGAGAGCATCGGCAAATATGACCTTCATGACTTCTTCCTTTATCATTTTCTGCGTAATGGAGAAAGCCGGGATCGGATATTAAAACTTGCAGAGATTGCTTTTGCAAATGTAAGTAAGGGTGAAATAGAAAAGACTCTGGAAATATTCTTTACGCGTTTCAGACAGCAGCAGTTTAAGCGTTCATGCATACCTGACGGACCAAAGGTGGGAACTGTTTCATTATCTCCTAGAGGTGATCTGAGAATGCCAAGCGATATGGTGGAATTGTATTAGGCCGAAGTGTAAAAAGATGAAAGAAATATTAGCTAACCACAAATGAAAATCCAGTCACAGCGTAAGAAAACCGGGAGATCGGGAACGCAGCAGGGGGCACATCCTCATGTAAGCGACTAGCGAAGCTGTTTAGATACTGTAGAATTATGCACATGAAACACAGAAATGCCCAGCCATGGATGGCTGGGCAAGGTGTTATGCGCCATGGACGGCGCATAAAAGCCGTTTTCGTCAAGCATAGAAACACTTTAAGCATAATTCGTACAGAATCTTAACAGCAAAGCGTTAGCGCACATGAGGGTGTGCCCCCTGCTGTGTTCCCGGTCTCCCGGTTTTCGTAGTCATGCCATGACACTGAATTACGCAGTCTTTCCGGTATAAAGCTGATAATACTTTCCCTTCTTTGCAATCAGCTCATCATGACTTCCCCTTTCAATAATGCGTCCCTGCTCCAAAACCATAATGCAGTCGCTGTTTCTGACAGTAGAAAGCCTGTGTGCGATAACAAATGTAGTACGGCCATGCATGAGCTTATCCATGCCGTCTTGAACAATACGCTCGGTACGTGTATCAATTGAGCTTGTAGCCTCATCGAGGATGAGTACAGGCGGATCGGCGATAGCGGCACGCGCAATGGCTAGAAGCTGGCGCTGGCCCTGGCTTAGGTTTGCACCGTCACCTGTCAGTACAGTATTGTAGCCGTCAGGAAGCTGGCGGATAAACGTATCGGCGTTTGCCAGGCGGGCAGCTGCGTATACTTCATCATCTGTGGCATCAAGCTTGCCGTAGCGGATGTTTTCCATGACAGTAGCTGTGAAAAGGTGGGTATCCTGCAAAACAATGCCAAGAGAGTGGCGCAGATCAGCCTTTTTAATCTTGTTTATATTGATGCCGTCATATCTTATCTTGCCGTCTGCTATATCGTAGAAGCGGTTGATAAGGTTAGTGATGGTAGTCTTTCCAGCTCCGGTGGTGCCAACAAAGGCAATCTTCTGACCGGGTGTTGCAAAAAGATCCACATCGTGCAGTACAATTTTCTCAGGCACATATCCGAAATCCACATCGTTAAATACCACATCGCCCTCAAGCTTTTTATAGTCCACAGAGCCGTCAGCCTGATGAGTATGCTTCCATGCCCATAAGCCGGTGCGTTCATGGGTTTCGGTAAGTTTTCCGTTTTCTTCCTTAGCATTTACCAGTGTGACATAGCCCTCGTCAGTCTCAGGCGTTTCGTCTAGCAGAGAGAAGATACGGTCACATCCGGCAAGCGCCATGATGATACTGTTGAACTGCTGGCTGACCTGCGAGATAGGCATGTTAAAGCTCTTGTTAAAGGTCAGAAAGCTCGCAAGCTTACCAAGGGTCAGACCGCCAAAGCCTGAAAGAGCCATAACACCGCCTGCAAGAGCGCAGAGCACGTAGCTTAGATTTCCAATCTGTGCGTTTACAGGACCGAGCATGTTGGAGTACATGTTGGCATTGTAGGCGCTTTCAAAGAGCTCATCGTTTATTTTGTCGAAGGCTTCAATATTTTCCTGCTCGTGGGTAAATACCTTGACCACCTTCTGTCCGTTGAGCATTTCCTCGATGAAGCCGTTAACCTTGCCGAGGTCGCGCTGCTGTGCAAGGAAATAGCGGCTGGAGAAGCCTGCAAATTTTTTTGTCACGACTGTTGTTACGATTACCATCACGATAGTTAGTATGGTGAGCGGAATATTTAATATGACCATTGAAACAAAAACGCTCACAACAGTGATAGCACTGTTAAGTATCTGCGGAAGACTCTGGCTGATGAGCTGGCGGAGTGTATCGATATCGTTTGTATAAATTGACATGATATCGCCGTGCGCATGTGAGTCAAAGTATCGGATTGGCAGATCCTGCATATGGGAAAAGAGCTCAACACGCAGGTTCTTAATGGTGCCCTGTGATACGTAGATCATTATTTTGCTGTATGCAAACGTACTAATGACGCCGATACCGTAGAATACGGCGACCCTTCCCATTGCTGCAAGGAGTGGTCCGTAGTCGGGATTTCCTGTCTTAAGCAGTGGTACTATATAGTCATCAATCAAATTTTTGGTAAACATGGTTCCCTGCACATTTGCAAGTACACTGACAAAGATACATATCACAACAATTATGCAGGCCGGTAAATATTTCTTGAAAATAAATCCCATGAGGCGCGCAAAAAGCTTACCGGGATTTTTAATTTTGGGTTTTGGACCTCGTGGTCCTCTTGGTCCTGGCATCAGGCAGCACCTCCTTCATCAAAGTCTCCTCCGCCGTTTGTCTGGGAATCGTAAACATCGCGGTAGATTTCATTATTTTTAAGCAGATTTTCGTGAGTGTCAAAGCCGTCCACTTTTCCGTCATTCATCACGATGATACGGTCAGCATCCATGACTGATGAGATACGTTGTGCGATGATGAGCTTAGTGGTTCCCGGTATTGTTTTTGCGAGGGCAGCACGGATTTTTGAATCTGTTGCTGTATCTACAGCCGAGGTGCTGTCATCGAGTATGAGTATCCTTGGCTTTTTAAGCAGAGCCCTTGCGATACACAGACGCTGCTTCTGGCCACCGGATACGTTGGTTCCGCCCTGTTCTATGTAGGTGTTGTACTTGTCAGGGAAGGACTCGATAAAGTCATCGGCGCATGCCATTTTGCAGGCCTCAATACACTCATCCGTGGTAGCATTTTTGTTACCCCAGCGCAGATTTTCGAGTATGGTGCCCGAGAAAAGCACGTTTTGCTGGAGCACGACAGCTACCTTGTTTCTGAGAGTGTCCATGTCGTACTCACGCACATCGTGGCCTCCGACGATTACAGAGCCGGTGTCTGTGTCGTAGAGACGGCTTATCAGGTTTACAAGGGAAGATTTCGAGCTTCCGGTTCCTCCTATGATACCGATGGTCTCACCGGATTTTATGTCTAGATTTATATCCGACAGAACCGGAGTTTCAGCGGTGTCTGAATATCTGAAGGTTACATGCTTAAAGCTTATGCTTCCGTCAGGCACATCGTAAAGCGGTTCCTTTGGATTGTGCAGTGTGCTCTGCTCATTTAATACCTCGCTGATTCGTCTTGCAGATGCGAGCGAGAGTGAAATCATTACAAAAACCATCGAGAGCATCATGAGGTTCATCAGAATATTCATGCAATAGGTGAGAAGAGCCATCAGATCACCTGTAGTGAGAGAGCTGCTTACCACCATATGAGCTCCGAGCCAGCTTATTAACAGGATGCAGGCATACACTGTAAACTGCATGAGCGGAGAGTTGTATACCACAAGGCTTTCTGCCTTCACAAATACGTCGTAGATATTCTGTGCTGCCTTTGAAAAACGTTTCTTCTCATAATCCTCACGGACGTATGCCTTTACAACGCGGATAGCGGATACGTTTTCCTGTACGCTTTCATTCAGGTCATCATAGCGCTTGAAGGCTCTGTCGAAGTATTTCATGGCCGCCTTACTGATGAAAAGCAGTAAAGCTCCAAGCACAATGACAGCGATTAAGTATATTGTCGCAAGGCGAGGGCTGATGAAAAATGACATAGCCATCGCACATATTATGGACGCAGGGGCTCTCATAGCCATGCGAAGCAGCATCATGTAAGCATTCTGGATGTTGGTCACATCGGTTGTCATACGTGTGACAAGACTCGCGGATGAGAATCTGTCGATATTTGCAAAGGAAAAGGTCTGGATATTGCGAAACATTGCAGCACGCAGATTCTTTCCAAAGCCCATGGCGGCCTTTGCACCATATTTTGCACCGAGACATCCTGTCAAAAGACCAAACAGTGCTGCGACAATCATCCACACACCCATGATATAGATATGCCTTGTGTCGCCCATATTGACACCGTTGTCGATGATTGATGCCATGAGAAGAGGGATTATGGTATCCACAGCCACCTCAAGCAGCATGAAAACAGGTGTCGCAATCGAAGCCCATTTGTATTCCTTTATTTGGGCACCTAGTGTTTTTAACATATGTTTTGTCCTTTCTTCTTATATTTCATATTTGATTAAAACAAACTTCCCACATTTATGGTAATGTGGTTAACTAAAAAAATACTTGCATTTAATTAGTTAGTGTGCTAACTATATTATAGATATACTTTTTTTATTGTCAAGAAAAATTTATGAAAGGATTTCAGATATGAAGGAGTTTACACCGGATAAATACTTAGGACACAAGATAAACCGCATCAGCAGGAGTATAGACAGATATTTTGACAGAAAAAGGTGCAGTAAAACAGAATGTATACCGCGAAGCCAGGGGATGATGATTGGATATATAATGGATAATCAGGGCCAAAATATATTTCAAAAGGATATCGAAGCAAAGTTTCATCTGTCAGGAGCCACAGTGACAAATATGCTTAAAAGTCTTGAAAAAAACGGCTATATCGTGCGTACACCTATGGAAAATGATGCAAGGCTTAAGAGGATTGAGCTGACGCAAAAAGCACTGGACCACGAAAACAGGGTGAGGGAAAATATAAGGGAAATAGAGGAAGCCATGCACGAAGGCTTTTCTAAGGAAGAGTTTAACATGATGCTTGGTTTTTTGGACAGAGTGATTGACAATATGGAAAAGCTTAACAAGTAACAAAATAATTACAGAGTTGAAAAAGTAGCATAAATATTGTGGATTTTTTTGTGCAATAAGTCAAAATGCTACAAAATATTGTTGAGCGTATTGACATAGCAACAATATCTTGTATAATTTAGATTGTCATCAAAAGACAGATGCACAGATTTGTATTAAATAATATGGCATTTTATATGTAGCTATATCGTAATTGTTTGGTGAAAAGCCCGCTTTACATTGCAGGGCAGTGACATGAATTAATGATTACATCTCATTTATAGCTGCATATTTTGTGCCATTACACATGATAAAATGTATATATATAGTATGTGCATTGAATGACAATACTATATATAGTACACTACATTATATGGAATATAGTATACAGAGAGGAGAAATTTACATGAAAATCATCAAGCGAAGCGGCAGTGAGGATATATTTGATGCAGCCAAAATTGTAGCTGCCATTAGAAAGGCAAACGATTCAGTGCTAGACTATGAGAAGCTTACTGCTGATCAGATTGAGGAAATTGCAAGCAACGTGGAGACTGCATGTGAGAACATGAAGCGTTCTCCAAGCGTTGAGGAGATACAGGATATGGTGGAGAACCAGCTCATGAACAAGCGTGCCTTTACCGTAGCCAGAAACTACATTACTTACAGATATAAGAGAGCCATCGTCCGTAAGTCAAACTCTACGGACCAGCAGATTCTTAGCCTTCTTGAGTGCAATAACGAGGAGGTAAAGCAGGAAAACTCCAACAAGAATCCTACTGTAAACAGCGTGCAGCGTGACTACATGGCGGGAGAGGTGAGCAAGGATATCACACGCCGTTTCCTGCTTCCTGAGGATATAGTGGAGGCTCATGAGAAGGGGCTTATCCATTTCCACGATGCAGATTATTTTGCACAGCATATGCACAACTGCTGTCTTGTAAACCTTGAGGACATGCTTCAGAACGGCACAGTAATCAGTGAGACTATGATTGACACACCAAAGAGCTTTTCAACAGCCTGCAACATTGCTACACAGGCTATCGCACAGATTGCCAGCTCACAGTATGGTGGACAGAGTATCTCGCTTGCACATCTGGCGCCATTTGTACAGGTCAGTCGTGAGAAGTTCAGAAAGCAGGTGCTAAAGGAATTCGAGAGCGTAGGCCTTGATTTGGATGAAGAAAAAATCAATGAGGTAGCAGAGCTTCGTGTCAAGGAAGAAATCAACCGCGGTGTGCAGATGATTCAGTATCAGGTCATCACACTCATGACTACAAACGGACAGGCACCGTTTATCACAGTATTCATGTACCTCAACGAGGTATCCGATCCGCAGACAAAGGCAGATCTTGCCGCAATCATTGAGGAGATGCTGCACCAGAGAATAAAGGGTGTAAAGAACGAAAAGGGTGTATATATCACACCGGCATTCCCTAAGCTTATATATGTGCTTGAGGATGATAATATCACAGAGGATTCAAAGTACTGGAATCTCACAGTGCTTGCGGCACAGTGTTCTGCAAAGAGAATGGTGCCTGATTATATTTCAGAGAAGGTAATGAAGGAGCTTAAGGACGGAGATGTGTATACATGTATGGGCTGCCGTTCATTCCTCACAGTGGACAGATGCTCACAGACAGCAGGCAATGTGGCACATGCCAAGAACTTTGATCCAAACAAGCGTAAGTACTATGGACGTTTCAACCAGGGTGTTGTCACCTTAAATCTCGTTGATGTGGCATGCTCATCAGAAAAGGATGAGGAAAAATTCTGGAAGATACTTGATGAGAGACTTGAGCTGTGTCACAGAGCACTTATGTGCAGACATAAGAGGCTTCTTGGTACCAAATCCGATGTAGCACCGATTCTCTGGCAGAACGGAGCACTTGCACGTCTGAAAAAGGGAGAGGTTATAGACCCGTTATTATTTAACGGATACTCAACAATCTCACTCGGCTATGCAGGACTTTGTGAGTGTGTGCGCTACATGAAGGGTGTATCACACACAGAGCCAAAAGAGGGAACACCGTTTGCACTTAAGGTAATGCAGCGCTTAAACGATGCATGTGAGCAGTGGAAAAAGGAGTCAAACATCGATTTCAGTATATATGGCACACCGCTTGAGTCTACCACCTATAAGTTCGCAAAGTGCTTACAGAAGCGCTTTGGTATCATCGAGGGTGTTACCGACAAGAACTATATTACAAACAGCTACCATGTGCATGTAACAGAGCAGATTAATGCATTTGACAAGCTAAAGTTTGAGTCCCAGTTCCAGAAGCTGTCTCCGGGTGGCGCTATCAGCTACGTGGAGGTACCAAACATGCAGGACAATATCCCTGCAGTGCTTTCAGTAATGCAGTACATTTACGACAATATCATGTACGCAGAGCTGAATACAAAGAGCGACTATTGCCAGGTATGCGGCTACGACGGAGAAATCAAAATCGTAGAGGAAGAGGGCTCAGGCAAGCTTATCTGGGAGTGCCCACACTGTGGCAACCGTGACCAGAACAAGATGAGTGTAGCCCGCCGTACATGTGGCTATATAGGCACACAGTTCTGGAATCAGGGAAGAACTCAGGAGATTAAAGAGCGAGTACTACATCTGTAGAAGGTAAAGGAGGATTTTGTTTATGACTAATGAAGAAATCTGGAATATTGGTCTTGAGGAGCGTACAGACGAGCTTTCAAAGCTGCAAAGCGAATATGACAGGCTCGACGTGGAGTGCCGCAAGGCAGAATTTGAAAAGGATATGTATGCACGTCTCAGGGACGTAAACAATGCAATGCTTTATAAGCAGAAATTCTCAGAAAAATATGAGAAATGTGCCAGGGCATCTGAAAAGCTTACAAAACAGAAGAATGCACTTGAGAATGAGATTAGTGTTCTGAAAAAAGAGATATATTACATTAATAGCTTGATGTAACATAAAAATTTGCCTTTGTAAAGGTAAATACCAATGCAGGTACTAAAGCAGCTCTTCTAAAAGAACAACATAAAGCATAAGAAAAATAAAACCGTCGTACCGGGCCGTAAATGGCAGGGTACGACGGTTTTACTTATGTTCTTAAATGATTAATTATTTTAATTACTCATCAAATTTTTGAGCCTTATCGAAAAGCTCATAAACCTCTTTTGAAGGCTCATTTGTGCAAAGTGTCACAACAACGGCTGCGATAAGTCCTAAAACAAATCCCGGCAGCAGCTCGTAGATTCCGGTTGATGTGAGGAATGCATACCATAATATATCAACGGCAGCACCTGTTATGATTCCTGCAACAGCACCCTTGAAGTTAAAGCGCTTCCAGAAGAGGCTGAGCATGATTGCAGGTCCAAAGGCAGCTCCAAAGATACCCCATGCATTGGAAACAAGTGCCATGATAGAGCCGGCATTAGGGTTTGATGCGATGATGAGTGCTGCAACAGCGATTCCAAGAACGACAATACGGCCGGTCCACATCATCTCTTTGTCATTTGCCTTACCTTTTCTGATGACAGGCTTGTACACATCACTCGAGAAAGCAGATGAAGCAGCAAGCAGCTGGCTGTCTGCGGTACTCATGGAAGCGGCAAGCACTGCTGAGAGGAGTATACCTGAGATAACACCCGGGAAAATCTTTCTTACAATCTGTATGAAAACAAGAGAGTTTTCATTGATTGATTCGTCAAAGCCAAGGAAAAGTCTTCCGATTACTCCGATTAAGGTTGCAAAAAATACAATAAGCAAGGTCCATGTGATTCCTATTTTTGCTGATTTTTTCAAATCCTTCTGTGATTTGATGGACATGAATCTGATGATGATATGTGGCATACCAAAGTAACCAAGTCCCCATGCCAGTCCTGACACGATATCCTGCCAGCTTGAGAATGGATTTAAGTAACCGCCCGGGAGTGATGACATGGATGATGTATCAAGCATAAATGCTGCAAAAATCGGTGCTATAAACATAGAACCAAGCACGAGCATGCCCTGGAAAAAATCAGTCCAGCATACAGCCGAGAAGCCGCCGAGGAAGGTATAGCCTACGATGACAACTGCTGCAAGATACATGGCAATCTGTGGATCCATTCCTATTACAGTGTGGAAAAGAGTACCGCATGCCTTTACGCTTGATGCCGCATAAATAGTGTATGCAACCAAAAACACAATTGCACATATCACCTGCAGTGCAAGTGATTTGGACAGGAATCTGTTGGTCAGATACTGCGGAATGGTGATTGAGTCGTTTGCTACAATCGAGAATTTTCTCAGTCTCGGTGCTTCAAGCAGCCAGCTTATAGTGTAGCCGATTGCAAGTCCTACAGGAATCCATACCTGACCTAAGCCCAGTGCATAGATAGAAGTAGGAAGTCCCATGAGTACCCATGCACTCATGTCTGAGGCTCCGGCTGACAGCGCCGCAACCCATGGTCCCATCTCACGTCCGCCGAGGAAGTAGGTCTTTTCTCCGCCGTTTCTGTTTTTCACGAAGAAGAAGATACCGATACCCAGCATGCACAGCAGATAGACGATAAATACAATAATTTCTGATGTTTTCATTTGTAGTACCTCTTTAATAGTTTATTTAGTAACCATGCTACCACGTTAGCGTGATAAAGGCAAGAAAAAATTAATGATAAAAAAACTCGATAGGTATTTTTTTCGTGGACTGTTATTGACATAAAACGTGATTTAAAATAAAATGTCGAAGTTAGTAAAAACTAATCAAAGATAGAAAGATAATACACGAGTTAGCGTAATGTACGTAAGTTGACAATATATATTTTTAGATAAGAGGTAATAAGGTGAAAAATAAGACAGCAGCTGCGATATTACTGACAGTCGCATTGGCAGTGACCGGTTGTGGCTCAGGTGGAAGTGATGCGACAGAGAATGCAACAGCTTCGCAGGAAGGAATAAATAGTGATTTAAAATCCGCAAAAGAGTCCTCACAGGAAGTATTTGCAATGGATACATATATGACAGTGACTGCATATGGTAAAAATGCGAAAAAAGCGGTGGATGCATCTATAGAAGAGATAAAGCGGCTTGATGCATTACTTTCTACAGGAGATGAAGACAGTGAAATAGCAAAGCTGAATGTGAATAAGTCAGCCACACTGTCAGAGGATGGGGGATATCTCGTGCAGAGAGGAATTGAGCTTAGTACGATGACTGATGGAGCCTTTGACATAGCGATATATCCTGTTATGCAGGAGTGGGGATTTCCAACGAAGGATTTTAAGGTGCCGGATGATGCAACTCTAAAAGAGCTGCTAAAGCTTGCAGACGTTTCAAAAATAGATTACGACAATAAAAGCAGGGAGATTTCCTTTGAGGATGCAGGTATGGAGATAGACCTTGGTGGTATTGCAAAGGGATATACTTCATCAAGGATTATGGATATTTTCAAGGAGTATGACGTGGATAGCGGTCTTGTGAATCTGGGAGGCAATGTCCAGACTTATCGAACCAAGACTGATGGCAGCAAGTGGAGAGTTGCTGTGCAAAGCCCGGAGGATGAAAGTCAGTATATAGGAGTGGTTGATGTGAGCGACAAGGCGGTTATCACCTCCGGGGGATATGAGCGTTATTTTGAGCAGGATGGAAAAATCTACCACCATATCATAGATCCTGCTACAGGCTATCCTGCAGAGAGCGGACTTAAATCAGTCACTATCGTGAGTGATGATGGAACACTCGCAGATGGATTGTCAACATCGCTGTTTATCATGGGAAAGGATAAGGCGTGTGAGTTCTGGAAGGCACACAGTGATGAATTTGATTTCGTACTGCTTACAGATGATGACAGAATGTATATTTCAGAGGGGATAGCGGATGACTATTCATCTGACTATGAGTATGAGGTAATAAATGCAAAATAGAGCAGAGCAAAAGTAAAATTGTACAGATAGCGGTGCTATCGGAAATATAAGAGGTATATATGAAGTTCAAGGAAGTTTTGGAAAAAATAAAGGTATATGCACCACTTGGAGTGTCACTTGTGATTGCTGCATGTGTGGTGATTTCATTGAGTGGATATCAGACAAAGGCGAGTGAACCTTCAAAGGATAAAAAGCAGCAGGTTTCAGAGAGGATGACTGATGCTGAAACAGAGAATGCTGCAGAGGATACGCAAACAGCCACAGGCTCGTTCGAACTTGCAGATGGTGTGTACAAGGGCTCTGCGACAGGCTTTAGCGGACCTGTGACAGTGGCTGTAACCATCATGGATAAGAAGATTACTTCCATTGATATTCTTTCATCTACGGATGATGAGGCATTTTTCAATAGGGCAAAGGGTGTAATAGACAGGATTATAGCGTCGCAATCTTTTGATGTGGATGTTGTATCCGGAGCTACATACAGTTCAAACGGAATAATCGGAGCAGTGAAAAATGCCCTGACAGGTGAGAAGGATAATGGTGTTACAGGAAAAGCAAAACAGGAAAGCACATCAGAGTCAGAGTCTGACAGCTCTTTGGCAGAGATAGCGGCTGTACAGGACGCATCCGCTTACAAGGATGGCACATATTACGGCACCGGAAAAGGCTTTGCGGGCACTATGAAGGTAAAGGTTGATATATCAGGCGGTAAAATAGCCTCTATAAGCATAGTCAGCACAAAGGATGGTGACAGCTATGTAAAGAGCGCATCATCGCTGCTTGATACAATAGTCGAAAAGCAGAGCACTAACGTGGATACAGTCTCAGGTGCTACATTCAGTTCGCGTGGAATCATAGCTGCTGTAAGAAGTGCACTGAGTCAGGCGGCTGTGAGTGATAATACAACGGGCAATAATACAGATAAACAGGGTGCTGCAGAGGCATCGGGAAATGGACAGACTGATGAAAATTCATCCGGCAGTGCATCTGAAAAGGGCACAGAAGGTACACTTCCGTATGTTGACGGTGTATACTACGGCACAGCAGAGGGCTACAAGGGCGACATAAGGGTAGCGGTTGTTATCCAGGACAAGACGCTTAAAGCGATTCTTGTCACTGAAAAACAAGATGATGAGCCTTTTATCACTAATGCAATGGATGTGTTAAAAAATATGATGAAAAAGCAGAGTGCGGATGTGGATACGGTATCAGGAGCCACCTACAGCTCAAAGGGACTCATAGGAGCCGTAAAGGCAGCATTTGAGGAAGCACGAAAGACAACTGCAGGTGAGAATACAGGTGACAGCAATTCAGATAGCAATAACAGCAATTCAGATAACAATAATAACAACAGTAATGATAATAGCAGCAATATTGCGGGAGAAGAGGACAAGGCAGTCCTGTTGAAGCTTGTGCAGTCACAGGCATCGCTTGACGGCGCACAGTACACGCAGCTTAGCTGGTATCTGCTTCAGATACGTCTGGGGGATGCACAGGAGGTATTGGAATCCGCGGAGTCAACCAAGAAGGATGTAAGCTGCGCACAGGAGAAGCTTCAGGCTGCAATAAATGCACTTCAGAAAAATGATACATCCACAAATGTATACGAGGATGGCACATATGATGTATCTACACTGTGCATACCGGATGATGACATGGACTTTAGTGCATATAATCTGAGCATGAAGGTGACTATAGCAAATGACAGGATAGTTTCCATTACTGATGTAAAGGGAGATGGAGATTCACAAAATGTTTCTTATATAAACAAAGCGGCAGATGGCACAAAAAATCAGCCCGGTATGGTTTCTGTTCTTACATCACAGGCAAATGCAGACAGCATCGACTTTAGCAGCATTGACACTGTTTCCCGTGCCACATGCACATCAAAGGCTATAATTGATGGCTGTAAGAGCGCACTTGAAGCTGCTAAAAAGAAATAAAACCGCAAGGACATTTACAGGATGGAGATAACATGCAGGAATTTTGGATCAGACTGGTGAGCCTGTTTATAGTTGTATCGTCGCTTTGGGGATACAACATGACAATAGATAAAAGAGAACAGAAAAATAAAAATACACAGCATATTGCTGCAGAAACTGAAAGCACTGACAGTCAAGGCGCTTATAAGGATGGCACATACACAGGCAGTGCAGAGGGCTTTGGTGGAAATGTAGATGTCAAGGTGACAATCGAGGCAGGGAAAATATCATCGGTTGACATTACAGCGGCAGAGAAGGAAGATGGCGCATACCTGGCGATGGCAGAGGATATCATACCGTCCATCATTTCGGCACAGTCTGCGGATGTGGACACGGTAAGCGGTGCGACATTCAGCTCAACTGCAATAAAAAATGCCACTAAGCAGGCACTTGATAAGGCGGTGAAATAGATGAGAATAAAAGATATGAATCCAAAGCTTCGAAAGAGAAAGATACAGACATGGTTTCGTGCAGGAATGCAGCTTTTATTTTTTATACTTTTTCCGTCAATGTTCACGGCAGCGTTCAATGGCGTCAAGTATATTTTTACACAGATTGGCTCAGGAAACAGAATTGAACTTACATCATTTGTAGCGGTTCTTCTGATGCTTTGCGTGTACACAATGATATTCGGCAGATTCTTCTGTGGTTTTGCCTGTGCATTCGGAAGCTTTGGTGATGCTGTGCATGCAATATATGTGTCATGCTGCCGTAAGCTTAATAAAAAGCCGGTGAGTATACCGGCGAAGGCTGCAAAAAAGCTTACATATATGAAATATGTGATACTTACAATCATATTGATATTATGCTATCTGGGAGTGTATAGCTCATTGAAGGGCACAAGTCCGTGGGATGTTTTTTCAATGCTTCGGGCAGGAAATTTAGGTCTTGGTTCATATATCACAGGAGCAGTAGTGCTTGGGCTTATAATCATCGGTATGTGTGTGCAGGAGAGGCTTTTCTGCCGCTTTATGTGTCCGATGGGAGCTGTTTTTTCAATACTCCCTATAGCAGCTGCCTTTACCTTGCACAGAGATAGAGCAGGCTGCATAAAGGGCTGTGGAGCCTGTGAGAAGATATGTCCGTGTGACATAGGCTTGCCGGATGATGGCTCAGGCAGGATATCAGGTGACTGCTTCCAGTGTCAGAAATGTAACGGAATATGTCCAAAGAGCAATATTCATACAGGTATAAAGCGGCTCCGAGGAAATGAGCTTTGGTTTACTGGTATAAGAGCTGCGATACTTATAGCTATATGTATATGGCTTGGTGTGTAGCATGCAGGTATTATGGAGAACAAAACTAAATGAAAAGAAATATGACTAAATCAGGAAAAATAGCATACGGCGCCATGCTTGTGGCGCTTGCGATGATATTCAGTTATGTGGAGAGCCTTATTCCGATAACTATAGGTATTCCGGGTATTAAGCTAGGAGTGGCAAATCTGGTCACTGTTCTTGGTATATTTTTCCTTGGGCCTTGTGAGGTACTTACCGTAGTGATAATGAGGATATTTCTCGTGGGCTTTATGTTTGGAAATGGTGTTTCCATCATATACAGTCTGGCAGGTGGTCTGCTGAGTCTTACGGTAATGCTAATTATAAAGAAAACAGATAAATTTTCGATGGTCAGTGTTAGCGTGGCTGGTGGAATCAGCCACAACATAGGACAGCTTTTGGCCGCTGCGATAGTGCTTAAAAGCACTGCGGTGGTGTATTATCTGCCACCACTTCTTGTGGCTGGCACACTGACAGGCCTTTTGATAGGAATTGTCGCACAAAAGGTCTTTCCCGCAGTAGGAATAAGCGGGGAAAATTTTTTAAACATAGGTTAGCGAGAACTAACTTATTGAGAAAAGGTATCAATTAAGTATATCTGCTTAATATTGAAATCGGTAGCAATTGTGGATTGCAAATTAGAATGCAGCCACATTAACTATAAAGCATTAAAATCTTAAGGAGGAAAAAATGAAGAGAAAGATTTTAGCACAGAAATTTCTTACATTTGCACTGACAGCATCGGTGACAGCCACTATGTTTCCGACAAGTGCATTTGCAGTGACAGGCAGCCAGGTGGCGGCTGACGGGACGTATACTGGTGCAGGAAATGTCAAAGCAGCAGAAGATGATGACAACGAATGGAATGAATATGATATTTCGGTATCGGTAGGAGTACAGGATGGAAATATAAGCAGCATATCTGTAACACCTGGAAGCACATATGATGAAGAAAGCAATTCATATTTTAATAAGGCTAAAACAGGCAACAAAAAGAAAAATCAGCCAGGATATGAGTCTTTGATAGGCCAAGTTGCAACAGAAGAGACAATAAACAGCTGGGATACTGTTTCAGGAGCAACACGTACATCAACTGCGGTAAAAAAAGCAGCTCTTGAAGCAATTCAGTCAGCTTCAGCTAAGGAGGAGTCAAAGCCGGCAGAAGAAAAATATGTATACTGCTATGCAGGGCTTACATGGGCAGAGTACTGGGCTGCTGAGGGAGTTCAGGCCGCCGGAAGCACAGCATCTTCAAGCGAAAAGGATTCACATAATGAATCGGATAAAGGAGCTTTTGATACGGTAACCCGTGCAACTACAAATCACGGTCTTCACAGAGGAAGCTTCCAGTGTAATGCAACCATAGAACTTAATGATGGTACAAAATACAATCTTTCGTATTGGAAAGACAAGAACACTTTTGTCACTACAGATGGACAAGAAGTAACCTTTGCAGATATTAAAGCTAATATAAAGGACTACAAAGTAACAGGACTTAAGTTTGTACCGGTAAAGGTAAAAGAGTCAGACTACGAGGCATTTAAGGCAAAATATACAGTTTACGAGAATGGTTCTGAATTAAAAGGAGGCTTTGGAGAAAATAATCTTAAAACAATAGACGAGACAGCAGACGTTACAGAAAATACAAACGGTCTTAAGACTGTTACAAAGAACGCTGACGGAAGCTTCAGCTTTTCTGCCAGAGCAACCGGAACCGACTCCGGTGTGAAAGATACTTCTCTTAAAAAAGCTGATGTTACAGGTACAGTTAAGGCTGAAAGCGGATCATACGGAGAGTTTTTAAGAGTTGATTTTAACGGTAACTATGGTGATCTTGGAGCCAATATGCAGGCGGTTAAGTGGACATATTATGGTAATGACAGCACAAGAACCAAAGCGCTTGCTACATATGGCACAAAGTTTGCATCAGACAACTGGATGCATAAGTCTATGGAAATCCAGCTTGGTCTTACAGATTCGCTCAGATGCAGCCTGCCAAGTGGATATGATGGAACAGGATACTGGTCTGTTACAATTTATGCATTGGGATATGAGGACTATACATATAATTTTGAGGCAACAGCTGCAAATATAGTTACACCACAGGTACCGGCAGATGAGACATCAAAGAAGGCACTTTCTGATAAGGTTTCGGAGGCTGATAAGCTGAACAAGGAGCTTTATACAGATAAAACATGGTCAAATATGCAGACTGAGCTTAAGGAAGCAAAGGATGCTTTAGCAAAGACTGACCTCATGCAATCGGAAGCAAAGGAAGCATTATCACACCTCACAGATGCTGTAAATAATCTGAAATCGCAGTATGTACTCATGAATATTCCATATGATGAGTTTTACAAGGCTGATCTTAATAACAATCCAGTCGCAGTAGATGCCACCACATCTGCCACAAAGCAGAAGACCAGAAATACTCTGGCAGCCGGCTCATATCATGCTGATTCGGAAGGAGAGCACATAAACGGTGTAACCTTCCCGGTAAAGGTCACAGATGATTTCTATGATAATAATAAGGAGTATACACAGATTACAGATGACAGTAAGGTAGATATCACAACCAATATAAAGGGCAAGGTTTCTACAACAACATATGAGGGAAAGAAGGCTCTTTTTGAGAGTGCTGACTACTCATACTATGTACTTAGTGAGATCCCTTCGTACTACAAGACTGCAACAGTAGGCACAGATAATAAACTGTCATTTGGCGCTGTAAATGGAACTAAGACGCAGATAGCTTCTGACCAGGTGACTACAAAGTTCAAGACAAAAACAAAGTATGGAGACTATCAGCTCAATCTTGATGGCATAAAGGATGCTATGGGCTTTGAAGATGACGATGTGGTTTACGGTGTTATTGTAAGCACTGATGACAACACAGATTATGCTATGCGTCATGTGGAGAACATCTGGAAAACAGAGGAGCTTGCATGGAGTGTGGGAATTATTACAGATTCACACGGATGTACCCTTTCATCTGAGCACTACAAGTCCATGGTTGGAAAGACAATCAAAAATGTAACATACTATACAAGTAAAGGAATCTTCACTTTACCTGTAGAGTACAAGGTACTTGAGCACGCTAAGGATGCAGCAGTTAAAGCAGAAAATGCAGCTGTATCAGCAGGAAAGGCTAATCTTGATGTTGCGCTTCCGGGTGATTTTAACGCAGAATATGCAGTTACAGATGCAAAAGGAAATGAAGTAAAGGGATTTAAGGTTACAGAGGAAAACTTAGCATCGGCAGTGTCAACATATGCAGCAAGCTATACTCAGACTAAGAAGCTTGTAATTACATATCCGAAGGATGCAAAGAATACAGAGTATACGCTGACAGTATCCGATAAGAGCAAAAAATATGCACCAATCACTACCACATTCGAGCTCTATGCAGAGGCAGTTTCTGCGGCATACAATAATGATGCAACAGCACCGAAGCTTGTAGTGGCAGATGGTGCATCAGCAGCACAGTTTGCAGATTTTATTGGAAAAATCAAGTCTGTAAATGTAAATGGTAAGGCTTATCCGGCAACAGGCAAGGGGGCAGTAAAGCTTATCAAGGAAGATGGTACAATTGATACTACTCAGGCTCCGTTTGCTGAGGGTTCAAGCTTTGAAATCAAGGTATCAGCAACAGGATATAAGGATGAGCTTTCATTTACATATGAGAAGCCAGCAGTCATTGAAACCAAAGCGCTTGAGAGTGCAATTGAAAAAGCAGATACAATCAAAGAGGCAGATTACACAGCAGACAGCTGGAAAACCTTCTCACAGGTGCTTTCAAGTGCAAAAGCAGTACTAAAGCAGAAGGATGACCAGACAAAGATTGACAATGCAGCTGAGTCACTCAATAAGGCTATTGAAGGCCTAAAGAAAAAAGAAGCTGTAAATCCGGGAACACCGGGAAGTGGTGCAGGAAGCACAGGTGCGATATCAGGAGGTACAGGAAGCTCAAATGGGGCAGATACAAAAGCAGCTGTAGCGACAGGCAGCAAGTCAAATTCTACGACCACTGACACAACAGGTACTGCAGCTAAAAAAGCTACAGTAAAGAAGGCTTCAAAGACAGGTGATACAAACCCTCTTATGGGCATGCTCGCTTTGGCGTTTGCATCGATAAGTCTTGTGGGAGCAGCACTTTTTGCGAAAAAGCCAAACCGAAAATAATTTAAACTTCCCTATTGACGAATACCCTGCGTTGACATATCATAGTATATAAGTGAAAGGGAGTAGCCGGCACGAGAGTGCTTACTTATCCGTCAGTACGATTGCTCATACATATCATACATATATGACAGCAATCCGGAGAGTGATTAAATGGCGAGACTTTTGTTGTTTTATACAGCAGAAGTGTCGCCTTTTTTGTATATAAAAGCCTTCTGCTGATAAGACATAGATGTAACTATCAATTAATCAGGCATCCTTAAAAAGGACAGCAGAAGGAGGAAAATTATGATTTTTGTAGCAATTTTACTGCTTATAGCAGGCTTTGTAGCACTGGTGAAGGGCGCGGATGTGTTTGTGGATGGAGCGGCGGCGCTCGCCGGGAAATTTGGTATTCCGCAGCTTGTGATTGGACTGACGATTGTGGCGATGGGCACGTCGCTGCCGGAGGCGGCAGTCAGCATCACTGCAGGAATAAAGGGGAATGCGGGGATTACAGTCGGCAATATTGTCGGCAGCAATATACTAAATATCCTTATAATCCTGGGAGTGACGGCACTCATCACAAATGTAGCCATACAAAAAACTACCTTCAAATACGAGATACCGTACATGCTTCTTATCACAGCGGTGCTTCTCGTGATGGGAATGACAGGCAATGAAATCACATTCATTGAGGGTGTTATACTGTGGATTTTATTTATTGCATATCTGCTTTATTTGTATATTCTGGCAAAAAAGGGCAATGACAGCGGTGATGAGCAGTCGGTAAAGCTATATCCGGTATGGAAATGTCTGCTCTTTATTGTGCTGGGCGGTGTGTGCGTCGTAATTGGAAGCCAGTTTGTCGTAAACGGTGCCACGACCATAGCAAGAGCCTGCGGCATGAGTGAGCGCTTTATCGGACTGACAATCGTTGCATTCGGCACATCTCTTCCGGAGCTTGTTACATCTGTTTCAGCAGCACGCAAGGGAAATGCCGGTATAGCGATTGGAAATATAGTCGGCAGCAATATTTTCAATATACTCTTTGTAATCGGAACAGTAGCTCTCATTTGTCCGGTACCGTTTGAGAGCAGGTTTGTGATTGATACAGTTGTGGCAATCCTGTGCGGTGTGCTCCTGTGGGGCGGTACGATAAGACATAAAGAGCTTAGAAAGCCATGTGGAGTGGTGATGCTGCTTTGCTATGCAGCATATTTTGTATATTTGGCAGCTATGTAATGATGTATTTTTTGAATTGCGATGACTGTGTTTAAAAAGAGTGTGATGAAGAGATAATAATTAAATTTAGCAAACTGTCAATAATTGTGCATACAAATCGATGGTTTGACATCAAAATGATTGCAATTTTGCATTAAATATAAATAATTGGTTAAAAATAGCACTCTTGCTTGACAAGTGCTGATTACAGGTGTATAACGTAGTCAGAACGAACGGAAGGAAGCGATTATAATGGATAAAAACCCAAAGCATCCATTGAAGAAAAAGAATAAGGCAGATGCAAAGAAGCATCAGAAGCATGTATACGAATAGCGCTTCCACTAAGGAATACTATCCAGTAAGCACAATGTACCCCAGCCCGTAACAGGGTTGGGGTATTTTGTGTTTTTGGAAGTGTTTTCAGAGACAGCCCGTGAGGCAGTTGTAAATACATTTTCACTGGCACCTTTTATGAGAGAAGCTTTAAGCTTGTCGCCATACATATAGAGGTCATTTCCACGCACAATTCCCCATTCCATCAGAAGCGCAGCCGCACCGGTCACAAACGGTGCAGCCATAGATGTCCCTGTTTTTGAAGTGTAGCCTCCGGTGTTTGAGCATGAAATAATGTCTACACCGGGCGCAATGATATCAGGCTTTATGCTGTCAAAGGCCCAGGTATAGCCTCGGCCGGAAAAGGCGGCTGTGCGGTTTGTTCGGCTGTCATAGGCTCCGACAGATATGACATTTTGAGCGGTTGAGGGGATGGTCAGGGTGATATCAGGCGATGCATGGATAAATGAGGTCTGTGCATTGCGCAGAGCACCTGACGGCAGCCATATATCCCATGAGCCGTCCTTTACAGATATAGGTTCAAGTGATATTTTCCAGATGCCGGGTGAGATGTATTCCGATCCCATGAGTTCAATGAATATTTCCTGAAAAGGAGAGTAGGGAGAGGGACCGCCGCCTGTTATATATATGTCTGTCCCATCGAGATTGTATCTGTATGTAAAGCCCTTTGCCTGATTGGTAATTGTATCGGGAATCTCAAGCATATCATTATTTGGTGCACTAATGCGCAGCTGTATCTCATCCCAGTATTTTTTCCATAAATCAATGGAAAGAGACGGCTCAGGATAGCCTATTGCAAGCTCTGCATCGGCAGGGTATGAGCTGCCGTTTGCATGACCAAAGCCGGCTCCATCGTTACCTGAGCCGACTGAGACAGCGCAGCGGTAGTTTCCAGCTATATAGTCCAGGTATGCTTCAAGCAGTGAGGTGCCGCTGTGCGAGCCGTTGCTTGTGCCAAAGCTTAGGTTTATGGCGATAGGCATGTTCATATCGATTGATTTTCTTATGCAAAAGTCTACTGCCAGCATAATCTGCGTGGTTGTGGGAAAGCTGGCACCGCCTGAGGTTTTGAGTTTTACGATTATAAGAGTGCTTTCATAAGCAACACCGCGGTATTTTGTGTTTTGTTCATTACCATTTCCGTTTCCGGCAGCGATTCCTGCCACATGAGTGCCGTGTCCGGATATGTCGATGCTTGGACAGATGCGCTGCATTTCTAAGCGATTTTCTGCATTTATGGCTTTGGTGATTGTATCGCGGTCATATAAGGTGCCGAAAGGGATGATATCACTGTGTGAGGAATCATCGGAAACAGTCTGGTCCCACAGATAGGCGATTCTGCTTACACCACCCTGTATAAAAGCCGGATGGGCATAGTAAATTCCGGAGTCGATAATGCTTACGAGCACACCTTTTCCGGTCAGATTATATGGATTGGTGTGTACGGGAGTGATGCATGAGGCCTGCGAGCCCTCGTACACATCGTAGTTAAACTGCTTTGGCTTTTCCATATATATGATTTCATCGCACAGGGCAACGGTATTTACAAGTGATTTCTCGATTACAAGCACCGCATAGTTTCCGAGCAGCTTTGTGATGAGCACAGAAGGATACTTTTCTTTTATTTTTTCGATGTCACCGACATATTTTACTATCACTTCCCAGCTATCACTCTCCGGCAGATAGCCGCTTGAAAGCCCTCCCTCTTTTCCAAGTTCATAAGGGGTGGACAACAGGGCGGCGGACAGCTGTGGAGAAATTTTCTCACTAAATGCTATTTCCATACTAACCTCCATTTTTTATTAGTAAAATATTAAAAAAATCTTAAAAGACAGATGCAATATATATTTGGTATGATTATGTCATAATAGTAACTATTCAGAATCACCCCACGCACATTCGCAAAATCGCACGATACTCGTGCTTTCCCGCTGCTACGCAGCTAATTTTACTCATATGTGTGGGGGTGGCTCTATTCGAGCCACCTTGAGAACAAGAAAACCTGTTGCTTACATGCAAGCATGACGCATCAGCTTTTTTGTTCTCAGTGGTTCTGAATAG
>ERZ780167.971-NODE-971-length-27379-cov-15.009259_pt1 | contig 27379 bp, 26 predicted proteins | sample MGYA00510982_ERZ780167 | MGnify/ENA primary metagenome ERZ780167 (study PRJEB29588, sample SAMEA2146107) | human gut metagenome | biome: human gut; feature: human-associated habitat; material: faeces | place: Denmark | collected 2008/2010 ... | reverse complement strand
ACTAGCGGTTTTCTCGTATCGCAAACCTAATCCCTAGCTACCAGTCACTAGTCACTCGAGGCTCCTAATCCCTAGCTACTAATCCCTAATCCCTAGTCACCAGTCACTTTTATCATATAAGGAGTCAGTCTATGAAACGTTTAGCTATGTATATCGGTGTGATGCTTATAGGTGCTTCGATCGCGCTGTCGGGGTGCGGAGCAGAGAAGGCAGCGGCGCCAAAGGCGCCATTGGTGAAGTCGATGGTCATCGGTGAGACGGAGTCGGGCGTGAAGAATACGTTCTCCGGCACGGTGCATGGTTTTTTTGAATCGCCTCTGGCATTTCAGGTGGGAGGCCGGATCATGCAGCGCTATGTCACATCCGGTGAGCGGGTCAGCGCAGGGCAGGCACTCTTCAAGGTAGACTCGAAGGATGCAGAGGAGCAGGCAGCGGCGGCGCGTTCGCAGCTGAATGCGGCGGAAGCATCGTATCGCCTCGCACAGTCGACGCTGGCGCGGTATGAGAAGCTGCACTCGGTGTCGGCGATCTCTGATCTTGCCATTGATCAGACGAGAAATCAGGCGGAGCTTGCAGCGGCGCAGCTCGAGTCCGCACAGGCGGCGCTCTCGCGCGCGGAGAATAATCTTGGTTTCACGGTGCTTTCGGCAGACCGCGACGGGATCGTCGGCGCGACGCTCTATGAGGTGGGGCAGGTCGTCGCGGCGGGGACACCGGTGGTGTCGATCATTGATGATTCGCAGCTGGATGTCTACATTTCTTTGACAGAGAAGCAGTATCGGGAGTATTCGGTGGGGATGCCGTGTACGGTGACATTCTGGGCGCTGCCGAATGTGAGCGCAGAGGGGCGCGTCCGCGAAGTAGCGGCTGCGCCGAATGCGCAGACGGGGACATATGATGCGAAGGTGACTTTGGTCGATCCGCCGGAGAATATCGCCGTCGGCATGACGGTAGAAGTGAAATTTGGCGACAGAGAGGACGGCAAGGGCATCATGATCCCGCTTTCTGCGATGGCGACGCAGGATCAAAAGCCGTCTGTCTGGGTGATCCGGGATAACAAGGTGACGCTGACGCCGGTCAAGGTGGGGCGCTATGGCGAGGATACGGTGGAGATCATCGAAGGACTTGCCAAGGGGGATCGCATCGTGACGGCGGGCGTTTCGAAACTGGCTGAAGGAGAAGAGGTACGCGTATGAAAGGGCTGAATCTGGCAGAGTGGGCCATCAAGCACAAGCCGGTGGTCTATTTCTTCATTTTCTTCATCCTCCTGGGAGGCTTGTGGTCGTATTTCCATCTGGGGCGCAGTGAGGATCCGGACTTCACCATCCGTCAGGCGGTGGTGTCGGCGGCATGGCCGGGCGCGACGGCGGAGAGAATCACCGAGCAGGTGACGGATCCGTTCGAGAAAAAGCTCCAGGATACGAAGGGGCTGGACTATCTGAAGTCCTTCACGCATGATGGCAAGACGGTCATCTATGTGAATCTGAAGGACTCGGTCAAGAAGGAGGATATCCAGACACGCTGGCATGAGGTGCGAAATCTCGTGAATGATGAGAAGGCAGCTCTTCCCGCCGGTGTGTACGGCCCGTATGTGAATGACCGCTTCGATGATGTCTATGGCTCGATCTATGCAGTGACGGGGGACGGCTTTTCCTATGAGGAGAAGCGTAAGTCGGCGGAAATGCTGCGCCGCCGTCTCGCCGCTGTAGAGGATGTGCAGAAGGTCGAGCTCCTGGGGGTGCAGGAGCAGAATATGTACATCGAGATGGATCAGAATAAACTCGCCTCTTTCGGGATGAATCCATCCGATGTATTCCGCATCCTTCAGCAGCAGTCGGCGATGATGCCGGCAGGGACGATCCATACATCGTCTCGCAATGTGGCGATCCGCGTGGACGGTCTCCTAGGCAGTGTGGAAGCCTTGGAGAATATCCCGATCCATGTGGGCGAGCGGAGCTTCCATCTGGGCGATGTGGCAAAGGTCACGCAGACCTACACGACGCCGGAGTCTTCCCTTTTCTATTTCAATGGCAAACCGGCGATCGGTATCGCGGTCTCGATGCGGGTGGGCGGGAATAACCTGACGCTCGGGGACAATCTCAATCGGGAGATCGAGCGGTCGAAGGCAGACCTTCCGGCGGGCATGGACATCGGGCTCGTGGCGGATCAGCCGAAGGTGGTGAATGAGTCCATCCATGATTTCACGGAGTCGCTCTTGGAGGCCATCGTGATCGTCATGGCGGCGTCCTTCCTCTCGCTCGGACTTTGGAGCGGCATCGTGCTGGCGCTCTGTATCCCGGTCGTCGTGTGTGCGACATTCCTCTTCATGAAATGGCAGGGGATCGATCTGCATATCGTGTCTCTGGGAGCGCTCATCGTCTCCCTCGGCCTTCTTGTCGATGATGCGATCATCGTCATCGAGATGATGCAGGTGAAGCTCGAAGAAGGCATGGACCGCCTGTCAGCGGCGGAAGCGGCCTATAAGAGCTGCGCGAAGCCGATGCTCGCCGGGACGCTCATCACGGCGGCAGGCTTCATCCCCGTCGGGATGGCAGAAGGCCAGACATCGGAGTACTGCGCGGCACTTTTCTGGGTCATCGCAGCAGCCCTTCTTCTCTCCTGGGTGGCATCCATCTTTGTCAGCCCGGTCTTGGGCTATAAATTCATTCAAGTAAAAACAAAGGAAGAGAAGGAGAAGGAAGCACGCGAAAAGGGGAAAAGCTGGAAATCGTCCATCGGAGACAAGGCGTACCGGATCTTCTACAAGCTCATTGCGCTCTGTATCCATTTCAAGAAGACGGTCATCGTGGGGACTGCCGGCCTTTTCTGTCTGACGCTTGCGATGATCCCGCTGGTGAATCAGGAATTCTTCCCCGACTCGGTGCGTCCGGAGATCATTCTGGATGTGAATCTCCCCTCAGGGGCTTCCATACAGGAAACAAAGCGTGTCATGAACGGCATCGCCGATACACTCTATGGGGATGAGCGTGTATCCTCCTTCTCGACATACATCGGTGATACCGCGCCGCGTTTCATCCTGCTCTTTGATCCCAAAGCACCGGAAGACGGGCATGGGCAGATGATCATCGTCGCGACAGACCAGAAGAGCCGTGATGCGCTTCGCCAAGAGATCATGGATACGGTGACGGAGAAATATCCGGATGCACAGGCACATACCCGTCTCATCACGACCGGCCCGCCGTCCGAGTATCCGGTGATGTTCCGCCTGTCGGGCGAATCCATCGATGAGACAGTGAAGCTGGCTTCCGAAGCACTCTCCATCATGAAGCAGAATCCGAATGTCACGAATGCGAGCCTCGACTGGCCGCAGGAGACACCGACACTGAAGCTCAAGATCAATCAGGACAAGGTGCGCGAGCTGGGGATCGATAACTATGCGGTATCGCAGGATCTCTACGTGAAGCTCTCCGGCTACAAGGTGGCTGAGTCGTATCAGGGCGATCAGCTCATCCCGATCTCCTTCAAGCTGGAAGGAGACAATGCAGCGCGTCTGGCCAGCCTCGACTCACTGCCTGTCCATGTGGGAAATGGCCGCTACGTGCCGCTTGGCGAATTTGCAGATCTGTCCTATGAAAATGAGACAAGCACCATCTGGCGCAGGGATCTGAAGCCGACCATCACGCTTCGGGCAGATGTAACAGGCGGAGCCAAGGCAGACTCCGTCTCCATGGCGCTCTATGATACGGATCTCAAAGCCTTCCGAGCCGGCCTTCCGGAAGGGGTGACGTTCGAGAAGGACGGGTCGCTTGAGTGGAGCGAGAAGTCCATGACTTACATCGTAGGCGCCATGCCTATGATGGTCTTCTTCGTTCTCATGGTATTGATGTTCGAGCTGGGAAATATTCCCAAGCTCATCATGGCTGTCGTGACCGGACCGCTCGGACTCATCGGCGCGATCCTGACGCTGCTGGTAACGCGGCAGGCGATCGGCTTCGTCGCCATCATCGGCTTTGTGGCGCTCTCCGGCATGGTCATCCGAAACAGTATCATCCTTCTGGATCAGATCCGCCAGCATCTGGAAAGCGGCAAGACACCGTATGACGCCGTCGTCGAGTCGGCGGCGCTCCGTTTCCGCCCCATCATGCTCTCTTCGGTAACGGATGTCCTGGGCTTCGTGCCTCTTATTCCGAATCCCTTCTGGCGCCCGCTCGCCGTCTCCTTCATCGGCGGTCTTCTCCTTGCGACCGCGATCGGACTCCTCGTCGTACCTGCCATGTACTGCTGGTGGTACAAGGTGAAAGAGCCCTGCGAGCAGTAGGCATCCGGTAAAAATGAAAGGAGCTGTGAAGAAATGAATCCTCATTTTTTCACAGCTCCTTTTTACTTTGCTTTCATTTGGTTCAGGGTTCAAGGTTCAGGGGTGAGGTGGCGGCTTCGCCGCCTTTTTTTAGAAGATGGCATTCTCGTATCGCAGCCTTCCCCTCTAGGGGAAGGCGCAGCGAAGGGGCGGATAGGGCACTGGCTGTATGAAAGAGAGTGAGGAAATGTGTTTTAAGCAGGCGATTCACGGCAGCACCCGAGAGCCTGTTTTTGTAAATGATGATGCACGAAAGTAGCATGCAAGTCACCAGTCACTTCTAGCCCCTAGTCCCCGATCTCTGTTCATTTGTTCATGGATAAGTCATAAATTATGGCATTCATGCGAAAAACAAGATAACACGCGCTGTATCATATATTTGAAATCATGGAATGCACTCTCACATGACTGAATTTATATTGATTTCCCCCTATTTTATCTTGCTATGCACCTTTATTTTGTATAAAATATTAGTTGCGTTATTACTTAGCCTCATTGTCACATGCAGGAATGGAAAGCACATTTCTGAAAGCAGATGAAGAAAGGAAAGCGGTTATGTCGGGGGAGGGGATCCACTCTCCGGCGGGGCAGTCTCAGCTGCCGGACTTGGGATCATCAGGACTTGCTAGGAGGAAAGAATTATGGAAGACAAAGAACAGGGAATGCATGAAAACCTGGAACGCGGCCTGAAAAACAGACATATCCAGCTCATCGGCCTTGGCGGTGCGATCGGTGTCGGTCTGTTTCTAGGCTCGGCGACTGCGATCGAACTTGCCGGCCCATCGGTACTCTTGACGTATGTCATCGGCGGCATTGCGATTTATTTCATCATGCGTGCGCTCGGTGAGCTCTCCGTCGCCTACCCGGTCTCTGGGGCCTTCAGTGCGCATGCGGCGCGTTTCTTAGGCCCGAAGTGGGGCTATCTCACTGGCTGGACGTACTGGTACATGTGGATGGTCACCTGTATGGCCGAGCTCACTGCCGTCGGGATATACATGAATTTCTGGTATCCGGACCTGCCGCAGTGGCTGTCAGCGCTCGTCGCACTTGTCATCATGACCGTGGTGAATTTCATCGCCGTCTCTGCCTATGGCGAGTTTGAATTCTGGTTTGCCCTCGTGAAGATCTGCACTATCATTTTCATGATCATCAGCGGCATCGGCATGATCGTCTTCGGCATCGGCAATGGCGGCATTGCGACCGGCATCGCAAACCTTTGGCAGAACGGCGGCTTCTTCCCGAATGGTTTTTCCGGCACCCTGATGGCACTTGTCATGGTCATGTATTCCTATCTTGGCATCGAGATCATCGGCGTCACTGCGGGTGAAGCGCATGATCCGAAGTCCACCATCAAGAAAGCCATCGACGAAGTCTTCTGGCGTATCCTTATTTTCTATGTGCTCTCTCTGGGCGTCATCATGTCCATCTACCCATGGAATGAGATCGGACACATGGGATCCCCATTTGTTGTGACCTTTGAAAAACTCGGCATCGCCGGCGCAGCGGATATTATCAATATCGTCGTCATCACGGCGGTACTCTCTTCCTGCAACAGCGGGATCTTCAGCTCCGGACGTATGCTCTACAATCTGTCCCTGCAGGGGAATGCACCTGCCTGCTTCCAGACGCTGAACCGTCATCGTCTGCCGTGGGTCGGCATCCTTTTCTCCGCAGCGATCCTGCTTGTCGCTGTCGGTCTGAACTATGTCATGCCGGCTGAGCTTTTCGTTTACGTTACCAGCATCGGTTCCTTCGGGGCGCTCTGGACTTGGTTCGTCATCCTGCGCACCCAGCAGAAATTCCGTGCCTCTCTCTCGGAAGAAGAAAAGGCGAAGCTCACGTACAAGATGCCGTGGGCTCCTTACTCCGGCTATATCACCATGGCCTTCCTTGCCTGCGTAGTCGTAGCTTCTGCCTTCCGTGAGGATACGAGAGTCGCTCTCTATGTCACTCCGGTCTGGTTCATTCTCCTTTTCATCGGCTATCGTTTCGTCGATCGCGGAAATCGTGCCGGCGGAGCCAAAGTCGTGGATGCCGTCAAGGCGACTGCGAATCGATAATGTACGCCCCCGATCGAATTTTTCGGTCGGGGGTTTTCTATGGAGGTGAAAGGAGATCAGCAGCCGGGATCCCCTTCGCAGAACGCCTCCTTTGGATGGCTCCAGAGCGTCTCTCCTGATTTATGCTGGCTTTTCGGCTTGACATTTTCCTCATCATCCGATACAATAAGCACATATTACAAAAGTGCTGATGGAAAAAAGTACGTATTTCTGATTTTTCACAGAGAGCCGGGAATGCTGGGAACCGGTAAATAGGAAATAGGGAAGTTCTTTCCGGAACTGCATGACTGAAATCGAAGTAGGTCTTGCCGGGGTGGCTTGCGTTAAGGAGCCGAGAGTTGATCTGATGAAGATGAATGAGGGTGGTACCACGGAGAATCCGTCCCTTGGTACCACCCCTTTTTGTATTCCTTAGATAAATTGGGTGGTACCGCGATGAGTCCCCGTCGTCCCTTGCTGAGTATAGCAAGGGACTTTTTGATTGGGTGACGAGAAGCGGGGCGGCCATAGAAAGCAACGTGGATAAGGAAGACTCGGAACACTCACAGAGGATCATATGTCTGAAAGCAGCATAGTAGAAAAGTAGAAAGGAATATCATCATGAACAAATGGGTAAAAGCAGGGCTTATCGCAGCATTGGCAGGAATGACACTGGTCTATGGAGGATGTGGCGGCAATTCGGCAGGGAGCAGTAAGACTTCCGGCAAGAAACAGGTCGCAGTCGTGCAGATCATGCAGCATGGTTCGTTGGATGCAGCCAATCAAGGGATGATCGATGGGCTGAAGGATAAAGGCTATGGACCGGACAAGGTCGAAGTCGATCAGCAGAATGCACAGGGGGATCAGTCGAATCTGAAGAGCATCACGGCACGTTTCAAGAGCAATAAGCCGGACATTATTTTCGGGATCTCTACTCCGGCAACGCAGGCGGTAGCCAATGAGATCAAAGATATTCCGATCGTCGGCTGTGCCATCACTGACTTTGAGACGGCGAAGCTCGTCAAATCGAATCAGAAGCCGGAAACGAATGTCACCGGCGTCAATGACCGTGGTCCGGTCGAAAAGCAGGTAGATATGGGCAAAGTCTTCCTGCCGAATGCCAAGACCATGGGGCTTCTCTACTGCTCGAGTGAAGTAAACAGTGAGATCCAGGCGAATCAGGCGAAGAAGCATGCCGCTTCCATTGGCCTTTCTGTCGTAGAAAAAACGGTTTCCTCAGTGAATGATATCCAGCAGGTCGCAGAATCCATGGTAGGACAGGTCGACTTCATCTATGTCCCGACGGACAATGTTCTCGCTTCTTCCATTCCGACCCTTGTCAAAGTGACAGACCCGGCTAAGATCCCGGTCCTCGTCGGCGCTGACAGCATGGCCAGAGACGGAGCGCTCGCCTCTCTCTCCGTAGATTTCTATAAATCGGGCGTCCAGGCCGGCCATATGGCGGCCCAGATCCTGGATGGAAAGATCAAGCCGGAAGAAACTCCGGTCGAGGATCCGGAAGTCTATGAGGTCATCATTAATAAGAAAAATGCGGAGATCCTTGGTATTAAGATCCCGGATGAATACAAGAATGCCACGATGGTGGACTAGGGATGAGTAGCTAGGGATTAGGGATTGGTGATTAGGAGTGACTGGTGACTGGGATTCGCCGGCATCGTCATCCCGAGCGTAGCCGAGGGATCTTTACTGCATTGCGTGAATCAGCGTTTCCCTAGAAATGACGATGCGCACGAAGCGCTATCAAAACTCCGCGGCGCTTCTGATTTTTATGCGCCGCACCATCATTCCTCATTCCTAATTTCTCATTCGAGCAAAGCTTTCATTCACAATCAAGGGACAGCACGTCCTCGGGGCCAACCCTGAACCTTGAGCCCCATATAGTATTGTATAAATAAAAGAAGGCAACATAAGATGAAAAACTGGATGAAATGCAGTATAGCGGCCGCGCTCGCAGCGGCGGCTCTGATCTCCGGCGGTTGTGGTGGACAGAGCGGAGATGCCTCGGGCAAGATCAAGATCGGTGTCGTACAGATCGTGCAGCATGGCTCACTCGATGAGGCCAATAGAGGCTTCGTCGATGCATTGAAGGAGCGCGGCTATGGGCCGGATAAGGTCGAGATCGAGCAGGAAAATGCACAGGGCGATCAGTCGAATCTGAAGACCATTGTTTCCAGGTTCAAAGCAGAGAAGCCGAAGCTGATCTGTGCCATCGCGACACCGGCGGCGCAGGCAGCAGCGAATGAGATCAAGGACATCCCGATCGTCGGTACTGCGATCACTGACTATACCAGTGCAAAGCTGGTACAGAATGATGAGAGACCCGGCGGTAACGTGACCGGAGTCAGTGATTTCGCAGCCATGGATGCCCAGATGGAGCTTGCTGCCAAACTCATCCCGCAGGCGAAGCATGTCGGCCTCATCTACTGTTCTAGCGAAGTAAATAGCGAAGTACAGGCGAACCAGATGAAGGACTACTGCAAGAAGCATGATCTTGCCGTCGAAGAACGTACGGTGAACAATGTCAATGATATCCAACAGGTGGCGGAGTCCCTCGTCGGTAAGGTAGACTACATCTATGTCCCGACGGATAACACGCTGGCTTCCTCCATTCCGACACTGATGAAGATCACGGATGCGAATAAGATCCCCGTTATCGTCGGGGCGGACATCATGGCGAAGGACGGTGCGCTCGCAGCGCTCTCGGTCGATTACTATCGCCTTGGCAAGCAGACAGGAGAACTGGCGGCGGATATCCTCGATGGCAAGGTAAAGCCGGAGACGTCTCCGATCCAACATCAGAAGGACTATACCATCGTCATCAATAAGCAGGATGCAGAGATCCTGGGGCTGACGATTCCGGAGGAGATCGCAAAGAAAGCGAATATGGTATAAGGAACAAGTGATAAAAGCCTCGATGGCTCAGATGAGCTGTCGGGGCTTTTGCGTATAAGGTTCAGTGTTAGCCAAAGGAGTTAGAGAAACGCTGATTAAATCTGACAACGATTGAATCAGTGTTTCCCTAGACCTTGATGTTTGAGAGTTGGGATGGGCGGCTAGGAATTAGGGATTAGTAGCTAGGGATTAGGTTTACGATATGAGAAAACTGCTAGTTTCAAAACTTCGCGGCGCTTCTATATTCTTATGCGCCGCACCGCCCCCGTTGAACCCACTGCCCCCATAGACCCCATAGAACCTGTCAACCTTTTCCTTTTTCCCTATGGATTTCTGTGCTATAATAAATCATAAGTATAACTATTTCTACCAGAAGAGCTATGCTGAAACTACACAAAGAAGGCGGGGCTATGTCAGAAATCAAAGAACGATTAGCTCATGTCATGGAGCGGATCGAAACAGCGCGGGAGAAGTCCCCGTATCATCAGCAGGTCACGCTGGTGGCTGTGACGAAGTTCCATCCCATCAAAGACATGGAAGAAGCCATTTCTCTCGGTGTCACCCATGTGGGTGAGAACCGTGTTCAAGAAATGGAAGAAAAATACCAGGAGCTCTCGCTCCCGGTGACCTGGCATCTGCAGGGACATTTGCAGAAAAATAAAGTCAAAAAGGCAGTCGCTATGGCAGATCTCATCCAGTCAGCGGACTCATTGTCCATTCTGCGGGAGATCGACAAGCGGGCGGCAGAGATCGATAAGGTGCAGGACGTACTTCTGGAGTTTAATATTTCCGGAGAAGAAAGCAAGACAGGTCTTTCACCAGATGACATGAAAATGGCGATCGATGAAGCGAAGTCGCTCTCTCATGTGAGGGTGCTCGGACTGATGTGCATGGCACCGAATTATGAGGATGTGGAGATGACGCGCCTCGTCTTCCGCAAAGCCCACGAGATGTGGGAGGATATGAAAAAGCAGTTTCCCGAGGGACAGATTTCCATCCTGTCTATGGGAATGACCCATGATTTTGAACAGGCTATCGAAGAGGGAGCCACGATGGTGCGTATCGGCACCGCGATCTTCGGTTCTCGCGTATACCATTAGGAGGAGAAAGAAATGAGTTTATTGGATAAGTTTAAAGATCAGTTCGTCGATCGTGATGATGAGGATATGGAAGAGGAGGATCTTGGCGAGGAGACGGCTCCCGTCAATCCGGCTCAGCCCGTCCCGCCGCGTCCGGCAGCTGTCCGCGGTATCGGCAGAAGTGCTGTCCCGCGTCAGGCCGCCAAGCCATACACCATGGTCGTTGTCAGCCCGAAGAGCTACAGTGATGCGGAAAAGATCGGGGATCATCTGAAGGCTATGCGTCCGGTCGTCATGAATATGGAAAAAACGGATGCGGATGAAGCCCAGCGTATCGTGGATTTCGTTCAGGGCATCATGTATGCTTTGGATGGCCGCATCGACCAGATCTCTGAAAGCATTTATCTCTGCGCGCCGAATAATATGAGCGTTTCCCGTGAGAATTTCGCTGCCTATGCGGATCAGCAGGCAGCTGCACCGGCCGGTGCACCGCAGTGGAATGCCCAGCAGCCGCAGGGACCCTCGGCTCCAGAGGCTTGATGTCTTTCTGGGAAGCGGGCATGGGCTGGCTGAAAAAGCAGTTCGATGGCCAGGACGAGGATGTCTATGACACACAGGCAGAGGAGAGGGAGATACTTCCGGAGGCAGGCGCGCTGCCGGCTCGAAGTCTCCGTCCGCTGGAGGTGGTGATCATGGTACCCGGCACGTATGCAGATGCACGGCATGGGGTGGATGCTCTTGAAAAAGGGCTCGCCGTTATTGTCGTTTTGAATGACAGTGTGGATGATGAGACAGCCAGCCGGTTTGTCGATTTCATGAGTGGAGCTGTTTATCTGGCCCACGGAAGCATCGAGCTTCTGAATGATGATGTCCTTATCTGCCTGCCGGAGACTGTACGGCTCGATAAGGATCGACTGACCGATTTCCAAGGCATCCCTGCCTGGAAAGGACCGAACCTATGAAAAAGATACTGATCATCGGATGCGGGGCGATGGGGGGAGCGATCCTCTCCGGCTGCCTTGCCAAAGGTTTATGGAAAAAAGAAGAAGTCTTCGTGAAGGAGCATTCCCTTGCGGCTTCGGAAGAAAAAGCAGCACGATACGGAGTCTCTGTCTCCAAAGAGGGGGGCGAAGCCGGTGAGGCGGATCTGGTCATTGTGGCCGTGAAGCCGAACGTGGTTCCTTCTGTGCTGGAAGAATTGTCCCGGCATGCGCCCCGCCGGGTCCTTTCTATTGCAGCCGCTGTCACGATCGAGACACTGGAAAAGGCTCTTCCGAAGGGGACAGAAGTCATCCGTGTCATGCCGAATACCCCGGCCTCTGTCGGAGAAGGCATGGCAGCGATCGCTCCGGGGACATTCGCTTCGGAAGGATTCATCGCTGAGGCAGAGGATATTTTCCGCGCACTGGGCAAGGAGGCCGTCGTGACGGAGCGACAGCTCGATGAGCTTGGTGCGCTCTCCGGCGCAGGTCCGGGATATGCGTTTGTCATCATTGATGCCCTGGCAGATGCCGGCGTCCTGATCGGCCTTCCCAGAAAGCTTGCCATCGAAGCCGCTGCCCAGACGCTGTATGGCGCAGCCAAGATGGTGCTGGAAACAGGGAAACACCCCTCTGAGCTGCGGGATCAGGTCACTAGTCCCGGCGGTACCACCATTGCGGGGATCCATGCCATGGAGCGCGCGGGTATCCGCGCTGCGCTGATGGATGGCGTAGAAGCATGCCTCGCAAAATCGGATCAGATGGCGGGGAAATAATTAGAAATGATGAGCCAGGAATCAACATATGAAAGATAGAGAAAAAATCATTCGTTATTTTGCGGCCACCAGTGACGATGCCAAAGACATGGCGATCCGTCTGCTGGATCTGGCCGATGTTGTCGACCGTGGACGGCCATTTGCTGTCGGCCCGTTTATGTCGCCTTTTGCCGCGCAGATCGGGCAGACTATCGCAACCCATATGAAGACGGTCACGGTGAAAAGTGAAGGCGGCTATCATGAGGCAGAGCGCGTGCGCATCGCCTTTTCCAGAGACGACTATGACGGCCCCATCGACTTTGGCATGACACTCCTCTCCGTCACCTGGGATGACCGTTACCGCCTGATCGGACATCGGGACGTCTTAGGCTCGCTGATGGGTCTTGGTATCGACCGTGCCGTTCTTGGCGACATCCTCATGCAGGGCGCCGGCTGTCAGATCGTAGCAGACAGTACCATGGCCGGGTGGATCAGAGACAATTTCCATAAAGTCGCCATGGTCCCTGTCACGGTCAAAGAGATCTCGATGGAGGAGATCGAGCCGCCGAAGAAAACGGCCAAGGAAGTCCGTGCGACAGTGGCCTCTCTTCGCCTCGATGCCGTCGGGGCAGCGGGCTTTGGCATCTCCCGCTCCAAGATGGTGCAGGCCGTCGATGACGGGCGCACGGAAGTGAACTGGCAGCCTGCCAAGAGTGCGTCCCAGACGGTGAAGGCAGGCGATATCATCAGCATCCGGGGACGCGGCCGCATCGAGATCAAAGAAGAGACCGGTACGAGCCGAAAAGGACGGACGGGGCTTTTGATCGACAGATATAAGTAAGGGTTCGGGGTTCAGGTTAATAGGTTCAATGGGTTCTGTAGGTTCGACAGGCTCATAGATTTCTCATCTTTCGTGAATACCATAGCCTTGAAGTTTGAAAGCAGGGATTAGTGGCTAGGGATTAGGTTTGCGATACGGGAAAATCGCTAATTTCAAACCTCCGCGGCGCTTTTGATTGTTATGCGCCGCACAAACCCCTTTGAACCTCTTGAACCTATAGAACCCGCTGAACCTCTTTCACACGTAATCATGGGACGGCACGCCCGAGGGGCTAACCCTGAACCCTTGAACTCATAAGTAAGAATATCATTAAAGGAGCATAGATCATGATCACACCGATGGATATTCATAATAAAACATTTTCCGGTCAGATCCGCGGTTATTCGAAGGATGAAGTGAATGCCTTTCTGGAAGAGCTTGCGAGCGACTATGAAAAGATTTACCGCGAGCACCGTGCGATGGAAGAAGAAATGGACATCATCCGCACGAAGCTCCGCAACTACGAAAAGATGGAGTCGACCATGTCCCACACGCTGGTCATGGCACAGGAAACCGCGGATAATGTGAAGAAGAATGCACACAAGGAAGCCGCGCTTTCCATTCAGGAAGCCCAGAGCGAAGCGCAGAAGATCGTTTCCGATGCTGAAGCAGCTCGTCGCAAGATGAATGCGGATCTGCTGAAGGCAGAAGGCGATATGAATCTGTATATCGAAAAGCTCTTGTCAAATTTCAAATCTGCGCTGGCGCTGATCGAAGCAGCCAAAGCTGCTCGTGCGCCGCAGGCGGTGCAGGCTCAGCAGCCGGCAGTTTCTGAACCGTCTGAACCGACCACTGAAGCGGAGCCTTCTGCCACGGAAGAAGCAGAAGCACCGGCGGCAGAAGCACAGGAGGCCGCTCCTGCGCCTGCCGGCGGAAATCTTTTCGATGAGGCGGCTAAGACAGTAGCTCCGAAAGAAGAGAACTAAGCCTATGGAAACAAAACAGACCGTGACCGAGTGGGCCAATGACCATTTGGGGCTCACTCTGGCGATCACAAAAAGGCTGCATGAAGAGCAGACCCCCTTTCAGCACATTGAGATCGTCGAGACGGAGCAGTATGGACGTCTTCTCATCTTAGACGGTGTTTTCCAGACTTCCGTCAAGGATGAGTGGACGTACCATGAAATGATCGCGCATGTCCCGCTCATGATGCATCCTCATCCGGAGCGTGTACTCATCATTGGCGGCGGAGACGGCGGCGTTGCACGCGAAGTCTGCCGCCACGAGTGTGTAAAACAGGTGGATCTTTGCGACATCGATGGCCGCGTCATCGAGCTTTCGAAGGAATATTTCCCGACGATCTCCAAAGTTCTCCTGAATCCGCCGAAGAAGCTTCATGTCCATGTGGGAGATGGCATCGCTTTTGCGGCTGCGGTGAAGGACTTTTATGACGTCATCATCATCGACTGCTCTGACCCCATCGGACCGGGCGAAGGCCTTTTCACGAGAGAATTCTACAAAAGCGCCAAGGCGGCTCTTAGAGAAGATGGGCTCATCGTCCAGCAGACCGAGTCCCCGATCGTCCAGCAGAAGACCGTCCACGATGTCTTTGAGGCGATGCGTGATGTATTCCCCATCGTACGCATGTATTTTTCACACGTGCCGATCTATCCGGAGTGCATGCACTCCTTCATGATCGGATCGAAGAAATACGACCCGCTCACAGCCAAGGTCCGTGAAGACGGACCGCAGCCGATGAAGTACTACAATAAACATATCCAGAAAAGCTGCTTTGCCCTTCCGAATTTCATCAAAGACCTGATTTATAAGGGAACATACAGCTTTTAACGAAAGAGACGTGCGAAAGCACGTCTTTTGTGGTTGTCGGGTTCAGGTTGATGGGTTCAGGATTGTGGTGGCAGCTTCGCTGCAAAATATATATTTGCGGCGGAGCCGCCACCTTCATTCCTAATTCCTCATTCGAGCAAAGCTTTCATTCGAAATCAAGGGACAGCATGTCTCATGATCTAAGTCTGAAAGCAGTTGTCGGGTAGCCATCTCTCCGTTTCGTCATCCCGAGCAAAGCCGAGGGATCTTTGTTGCAGCGGAAATCCGTACATTGTGCGTTGTTTCTCTTGCATGAAACACCGTACTCCCTGCCTTTGAAAGCAGGCTTCCCATTTGCGTTTTTGAGCTTACCCGGCGGTATGCCGCAAACGAAAAAGATTCCTCCACTTCGGTCGGAATGACGATACGAGAGTACGGTTTATCTAAAATTTACGGCGCTTCTATATTTTTATGCGCCGCACCAACACTCCTAACTCCTAACTCCTAACTCCTAACTAGAGAGCCGAGCTTTTACTCAAAATCAGTGGACGGAGCCGCCCCGAGGGCTAACCCTTGCCCCCTTTCCTTCCTGTGATATAATGAGAAAAATGATTTCATGAAAGGAGCGATTTCCATGGAAATCCGTGTGTTGAAATATTTTCTCATGGTCGCGCGTGAGGAGAGCATCACGAAGGCGGCCAGCCGCCTCCACATCACGCAGCCGACGCTGTCGCGCCAGATGGCGGACCTCGAAGCGGATATGGGCGTCCCGCTTCTGGATCGGAGCGGACGCAAGATCGCATTGACGCCGGAAGGCATTCTTCTTCGCCGACGCGCCGAAGAGATCGTCTCTCTGGTCGACAAGACGGAGATGGAAGTCTCACAGGCGGCAGAAAATCTGGAAGGCACCATCAGCGTAGCAGGAGGGGATCTCTCGCAGGCACGTGATTTCGTGCGTTTCATTAAGGAATTTCAGACACTCCATCCTTTTGTACATTTCCGCTATTACACGGACATCACGCCCTACATTTGTGAATGTATGGATCATGGCTGCGTCGATGTGGGTCTCCTTGTTGAGCCTTTCGATAGGGAGAAGTATGAGTCATTCCCCATCGGAAAACCGAGCCGGGTGGGGGTGTATATGCGTGCGGATGATCCGCTCGCCAAGAAGCCGGAAGTATGGATGCAAGACCTGGAAGGCCGCCCCCTGCTGCAGGGGCTTCGTCCAGATCTTGAGGCGATGCTCTTTGCTAGGCATACGGATCAGGAAAGCCATCCTGCCATGATCGAGTCTGACCTCCCCGCGAACTTGGTCATCATGGTCGATGAGGGCATGGGCTATTATATCTCCGGGGAGGGTGTACTCCCCTTTCTTGATGAGCATCGGATCTGTTTCAGACCGATCGGAGGAAAGCCGCAGTATATCTACACCTCTCTTGCGTGGCGCAGAAATCAGCCCTTCAGTCGTGTCACGAAAGCGTTCATTGAGTTTTTGAAAGAGAAGTTGAAGTGAGGGAAAACATCTGCGAAAGCAGGTGTTTTTTATTGGAAAATCGGGGCCCAGGGGAGTGCTGCCCCTCGATTTTATTTTGAAAGCCTTGCTTGCATGAGAAATGCGAAATGGTGGTGCGATGCATAAAAATATAGAAGCGTCGCAGGGTAGGAATCACGGCGATACCCGAGAAATGTAAGTGACTCGCCACCAGTCGCCAGTCACACCCGATTCCTCCTCTCTGGCTTCTAGCCCACTTTATGCCTTTTCACTATCTAAATTCATAATCCATAAGTATTTGCTATGCAGCAATATTCTGCCTATACTAATGACAGAAGAAACGAAGGGAGGAGCATGAACGATGACGATCCAATGGAAAAGGCGGCTTGCTGCAGGACTTGCGCTTGCGGTGCTGCCGCTCGCCATGACCGCAGGATCCTTGCATTTTCACTGTGAGGAAGTCCGCGCCGCGCAGGTGATCAAAGAGGAGAAAGGGGCGTACGGCTGCCTTACCTGGCCGCAGAATCTGAATGCCGTCAGAAGCGAGGTGGAGATTTTCGCAGAGATCCCCAAAGACCTGCGAGCGGATACTCCGATAGCCACTGCGATTTACAGGAATACCCAGGTATACACGAATAGCCTCATGCTGGACATGAGACAACTACCGGCAGAGAAGCCTCTTTTTTATCGTGTGCGAGCGTACGATCTGGATGGGCATCCGATCGGCCCCTATTCGCAGCCGGCAGATGTGGAGAGCGCACTTTTCAAGACGGAGCGCAATGCGCCCATCCCGCACGATCCCTATGGCAAGGGAAATGGTAGCGTCCTTCTGTATCCGGTCTATGCCTACACAGGAAATCCGAATGCTACGCGCTATGAGATCGAAGTCACGTCAAAGTATCCGGAAAACCTCCACGGCTTCTCGCCCTCCGTCCATCGCATCTATGCGAATACGACCGAGCTCACCGACCTCTATGATGATGCGCCGCGGACGGGGACGTACTACTGGCGCGTCAGGGGAATGGACAGCACGGGGAAGCCCGTGGGTGAGTGGAGCCTGCCGCAGGAGATCAAAAATCCGGTGAAGCATTGGAAGGTGGCTGTCTATGGCGACAGCATTTCTCACGGCGGCGGTCATCTCTCCTTCGGGCCGGCTGACCTTGCCTACAGCTATGAGTCGTATCTGGACTTTCCTTCGATCAATCTTTCCCAAAGCGGGGATACGAGTGAGGCGATGGTCATGCGCTTCGAGAAGGACGTGCTTCCTTTTTCGCCGGAGTACCTTCTCATCTTGGGCGGGACGAACAGTCTTCGCGCCGGTGTCCCGGCAGCGGATGTGATCTCTGACCTGAAGGAGATCCAGAGAAAGTGCCGCGAGCATGGAATCACGCCCATCCTGATGACGCTGCCGCCGATCAATCCTGAAAACATACAAAAGGCTTTTCATGAACCGACCTATGAGGGCTGGAAAGATTCTTTCGATGAGGTGAATGCTTTCATACGCGGGGAGGTCCATATCGATACCGCCGCGCCCTTTGAAAAGATGGAAGAGCTTCCCACCTGGCTCGCGCTGGACGGCATTCACGGCGACTGGAATATGAAGCGCATGATGGCGGAGGTCATCAATCGGGAATTTCCAAAGGTGGCAGCAGGTGACTAAGGATTGGTGATTGGGGAATTCAGGGGGCGGCGTGTCTTATGACTGCGAGGCATCAGCGTTTCCTTAGTTCTTCGTATCATCATCTTGAGCGGAGGGGCTAGGACACCGCATCAGAAAAATGGGGCATGAGTCGCAGGATCTCGCATGATCTCTGGAGAACCTTCTTGACCTATCCGTTTTTTATTCAATATGTAAGCAGAAAGGAGTATGCTATGGTTAAACAGACAGCAGGACGCACTATTCTGGGAAATTTTGCGCCGAAATTTGCAGCACTCAATGATGATGTTCTTTTTGGTGAAGTGTGGAGCCGAGAGGAGAAACTGTCGCGCAAGCTCCGTTCCATCATCACGGTCAGCGCATTGATCGGGAAGGGCATGACAGATGCGTCTCTTGCCTACCATTTGAAGGAAGCCAAAAAGAATGGCGTGACGCAGGAGGAAATGGCAGAACTTCTGACGCACATCGCTTTTTACGCTGGCTGGCCTAATGCATGGGCGGCCTTCCATCTTGCCATGGAAGTCTATGAGGATGGAGACGCGGAGCACGGCGGCCTCTTTGGGCAGGGCGAGCCGAATACGGCTTACGCGAAGTATTTCACCGGGAATTCCTATTTGAAGGTGATTTCTAAAGCAGGCGATCCGCTGACCATATGCCAAGTAACTTTCGAACCTGGATGTCGCAACCACTGGCATATTCACCACGCCAAGAGCGGGGGCGGGCAGGTGCTCATCTGTGTCGATGGCGAAGGCTGGTATCAGAAAGAAGGAAAAGAGGCGCAGAGCCTCAAGGCAGGTGATATCGTAGAAATCCCCGCAAATGTGAAACACTGGCACGGGGCAAAGAAGGAGAGCTGGTTCAGCCATCTGGCTTTTGAGATCCCGGGGACCGATCTTTCTAATGAGTGGTGCGAGGAAGTCAGTGTGGCAGCCTATGACGCGCTGACTCGCTGAAGAGGTGTCTATGAAGATACTGATTGTTTACTACAGCTATAGTCATGGAAATACGAAAAAGATCGCAGAAGCGCTGAGAAAAGCTACAGGGGCTGACATCGAACGTATCGAAACGGTCAAGAAGTACGGTCCCTATGAGGAAACAGTCGAAGTGGGACAGACGGAAGTGCAGAAAGGCTATTGCCCGCCGCTTCGTCCGATGGGGAAGGACATTGCAGGTTATGATGTGATTGCTTTGGGATCGCCGACCTGGTGGTACACCATGGCGCCTGCCATGCGCACCTTCGTGACGACGCATGACTTCACTGGAAAGAAAATGATTTTCTTCACGACACATGGTGGCTGGCCAGGGAGCGCCATCAAGCATCTTAAGAATTTCACCCATGCGGATGAAGTACTCGGGACGATAGAAGTCCGCTTTGACCCCTATGGGGGCGACGAACAGATTACGCCGGAAAAGGACGTGGACGCTTGGATTTCTATGATGAAGAAGAAAGTGCGAGGGTAGAATGGATGTGCAACAGCAAGAGCTCGAAAAAATGAAAATCAAAGAGCTCAGGAAAGAACGCTTCCGCCTGCTGGATGATATTCACGAAAAGCAGCAGCAGCTCGATCAGATTGATTACCAGATTTATCAAAAGAAAAATGAAGAGGGAAAGGAAGGATCATGATGTGGAAGAAAGCGATCGCTCTTTTGTGTGCGTTTCTGGCCGTGGGAGGGTTAACCGGCTGCGGGGAAACTACGGGTGCGCCTCATCGCGAGGACAAAGCAGCAGGCGCATCGAGCGAGACCCATATGGTGAAGAAAGATGCCAAAGCCATCGTAGTATATTTTTCTGCGACAGGGAATACAAAACGCGCTGCGGAAATCATTGCGCGCGCCAAAGGGCTGGATGTATGGGAAATCAAGCCGAAAGAACCCTATACGGATTCGGATCTCGATTATACAAATGACAACAGCCGCGTCAGCCGCGAACATCAGGATCGGAGCCTTATGCCGGAGATCGATGGGGATGTACCTGGTTGGGATAGCTATGAGACGGTTTTCCTGGGGTATCCGATCTGGTGGGGCGAAGCACCGAACATTGTATACCATTTCGTAAAGACACATGACTTTTCCGGAAAGCAGGTCATTCCTTTCTGCACATCGCATTCCAGTGGTCTTGGAGACAGCGATGTGCTGCTAGAAGAAACGGCCAAGAGTGGCGAATGGTTCCCAGGGACTCGTTTTTCCGGCGGAGCCTCTGAAAGTGACCTCATCGACTGGTCCAGGCACTTCTAGGGAGGCGAGGAAGCGCTATGAAGACTCTTCTTTAGCTGCCTGCAGCGGGGAAATCTTTTAAAAGTAGGGAAAGACACTTGACAAGCATGAAACATGATTTATAATAAAAGCATGTTTTAAGAGCATAAGCATATTGTCTGTGTCTTAAAGCAAACCATTGCCTGCGTTTCGCGTGATCGGCGAGTCATCCCGCCATGGTATACCCCTATATCATGGTTTCCCGCTTTCCCCATAGCCCCGATGACATCCCATCGCCTTCACAAGAGCGCAGGCAGAAAAGAGCGGGTCTCCCCTAATTTCCCGCTCTTTTTCTATTGTTTTTTTTCTGATGGATGACTGATTGGCTTCATGTACTTCCACATCCCATGCCCCGCGCAGGAAAAGATTTTCTGATCGATCAAAAGAAAAGCGGCTCGGTGCATGCCGGAGGGCGGAGTTTCTGATCCTCCCGATGAAAATCAGTCCCGTCTGGCAGATTTTCTTATTTGTTAAATTGACAATTCGTTTTATTATATTTTATAATTAACCAGATACATTTGAAATAGTGTACCCTTATTTGGGGAAGAGTTGATTTTTGAGTTTTCGGGGTCATTCGGAGTTTGGCCTCATTGTTCATGAAAAGGGGACATAATCATGGCACAGGCAGCAACAAGAGCAGAACGTATGGTGGGCGTTCGTGCGAATATTCTTAACACCGCTAAAAGACTTTTTTTGGAACAGGGGTATAAAAAGACAACCATTCGCCAGATCGTACAGGAGTCCGGGATCACCTCGGGCAGTATCTACAATCTGTTTGACAATAAAGACGCTGTTTTCTCGGCCATTACGAATGAACTTTGCCAGGTGATCGTGGATGAGGTGGAGAAGCGCTTCTCTGATAAACCGCTGGAATATCACTATGCAGCGATCCTGGCGGTCGAGCTGTATGCGATCGAGAAGAAATCTGTTTTCCGTGAACTCTACTATGAAGCCTATACGGAGCCAAAGATTTTCGAAGCCCTGCTCCATACGCATCTGGATCTCGCAGATCACTACCTCGCAGAGGCAGACTGTATGGGCTATCTGAAGCCGGATGAATATTATGCACGCATGCTCCTTTCCAAAGGCGCCATGCTCGGCTATATGCAAGCCTTCGACTTTGACCGCACCGGTCCTGTCCGTGTGCTTCGAAGAGAGCTTGCCTCCCTCATCCTGCTGTCTCTCGGGCTGAAGAAACGGGATATCAAAGACCTGTACTCCTTTATGCTGGAGATCGAGGATGAATGCAGTGAGATCATCGAAGTGATCCTTGACAGCGTGCATCAGTCGTAGGGCGGGGATAGTGAGTGAGTATCCCGGTGGATCTGTGACTGGTGGCCGAAGGCCGCTCCAGGGCGCCGCCTCAGCCAATAGACAAATGGATAGCGATCCCAAAGCGTGAGAGATAGAGTCTCTCACGTTTTTTATTTGAAAAAGTTTCACAAAAGCTATTGCAATTTTATGCACAACGCTGTATAATTATCACATCGTCAAACAAGCCCATGTGAAAGGGCTGATGAAATTGTCTATATTATTTTGAAAGGCGGCATTATCATGACAGATATTAAAAGCGTAAAAAAAGTAGTTCTTGCATATTCCGGTGGTCTGGATACCTCCGTTATCATTCCGTGGCTGAAAGAAACCTATGGCTGTGAAGTCATTGCCTGCACCGTAAATCTTGGACAGCCGGAAGACTTCGAAGCCATTCATAAGAAGGCGCTCGCATCCGGCGCTGAATATGCAGAGACCCTTGATGTTCGCAAAGAATTCATTGAAGAATATGCATACAAAGTCCTTCAGGCAGATGGCCGTTATGAAGGCAAGTACCTGCTCGGTACCTCCTTCGCTCGTCCACTGATCGGCAAATGCCTCGTCGACATGGCAAAGAAATATGGCGCTGATGCCATCTGCCACGGCGCGACCGGCAAAGGCAATGACCAGGTTCGTTTCGAACTCACCATCAAAGCGCTGGCTCCGCACATGAAGATCATCGCTCCATGGCGTATCTGGGATATGAAGTCCCGTGAAGATGAAATGGCTTATGCAGAAGCACATGGTGTGCCGATCGACAAGTATGATGAAAAGCAGACTGATGAAGAAAAGGCTGCACAGAAATACCCATACTCCATGGACTGGAACATGTGGCATCTGTCCCATGAAGGCGATGATCTGGAAAATCCGGCAAATGCGCCGCACAAGGATATGTACCTCGTCACCTGCGATCCGGAAGAAGCTCCGGATAAGCCGGAGATCGTCACCATCGATTTTGAAAAAGGCATCCCGACCGCTGTCAATGGCAAGAAGATGGATGGCGTAGAGCTCGTCAATACACTGAACGCCATCGGCGCACGCAACGGCATCGGCATCGATGACCTCGTAGAAAACCGCCTCGTCGGCATGAAGTCCCGCGGCGTCTATGAAAACCCATGCGGCTCCATCCTTTTCTACGCACACACCGAACTGGAACGCCTCTGCCTTGACCGCGCGACTTTCCATTTCAAAGAGATCGCTGCTGTAAAATACTCGGAGCTCGTATATGACGGGATGTGGTTCGCACCGCTGCGCGAAGCACTGCAGGCCTTCGCTGACAAGACCTCCGAAACCGTGACCGGTAAAGTCACCCTTCGCCTCTACAAGGGCAACATCATGTCCAATGGCGCAGAAAGCCCGTACTCCCTGTATAATGAAGAATTCGTCACCTTCGGTGAAGATGATGTATACAATCAGGCAGATGCAGAAGGCTTCATCAACCTCTTCGGCCTGCCGCTCACCATCCGCGCTCTCATGAAGGAGAAGAATGCAAAATGAGTGATATGATGTGGGGCGGACGCTTCACGAAGGCAGAGGAAAAGAATGCACTGGATTTCAATGCATCCATTTCCTATGACTGCCGCATGTATCGTGAAGATATCGCCGGCTCTATCGCCCATGCCAAAATGCTGGCGGCTCATGGGATCATTTCCAAAGAGGATCAGGAAAAGATCACCAAGGGTCTTCTCTCTATCAAAAAAGAGATCGATGAAGGGACATTTCCTTTCTCCGTCGAACTCGAAGATATTCATATGAATATCGAAAAACGTCTCACCGAGGAGATCGGTGATGCCGGCGCCCGCCTCCACACGGCGAGAAGCCGCAATGACCAGTGCGCGCTGGATCTCCATATGTACATGAAGAGAAATATCGCGCGCCTGTCTGAAAAGCTCATCGCCGTCTTAGAAGCCCTCCTCGCTGCTTCCAAGAAATATCAGGACGTCATCCTGCCGGGCTACACCCACATGCAGCGCGCGCAGCCGGTCCTCTTCGCTCATCACATGCTCGCGTACTTTGCGATGCTCGAGCGTGACTTCAAGCGTCTCGAAGACTGCTACGATATGTGTGACATGTCGCCGATCGGCGCCTGTGCGCTGGCAGGGACCACGTACCCGACACATCCCGAGGAAGAAGCGAATGACCTTCACTTCGCCTCCGTCTATGGAAACAGCCTCGATGCGGTCTCGGATCGCGACTACCTTCTCCAGTTTCTCTCCTTCGCATCGATCTGTGCGATGCATCTCTCGCGCCTGTCGGAAGAATTCATCTACTGGTCCACCAGCGAATTCCAGTTCATCGAGCTTGATGACGGATACTCCACGGGCAGCTCTATCATGCCGCAGAAGAAGAATCCGGACATGTGTGAGCTCATTCGCGGCAAAACCGGCCGTGTCTATGGACACCTCATCGGTCTTCTGACCGTCATGAAGGGTCTGCCGCTGGCCTATGACAAGGACATGCAGGAAGATAAGGAAGGCGTCTTTGATGCCTTGGATACCCTGTACTTCGCCCTCGACATCTATGCCGGCATGATCTCCACCATGACTGTCAATGGCGATCACACCCGCCAAGTCCTTGAAAGTGACTTCTCGAATGCGACCGACATGGCAGACTATCTTGCGAAGAAAGGCCTGCCTTTCCGTCAGGCGCATGCCGTCGTCGGAAATGCGGTTCACTACTGCATCGAGCACCACAAGGTCCTTCTGGATCTCTCCATGGAGGAATTCAGATCCATGAGCCCGCTCTTTGAAGAAGACATCAAAGAAGCCCTCTCTATCGAAAACTGCGTGAAGAACCGTGAAAGCTACGGCGGCACAGGGCCGAAGTCCGTAGAACGTCAGCAGACACACGCAGGGGACATGATTGCTAAGATGAAAGAAATGTCCGCGTCTTGGAAAGAGGAAATGGCGTTTCTTGGATGAGTGACTGGTGACTAGGGACTGGTGATTAGCAGCTAGGGATTAGAAATCACGTTTCTCTGAACTGCCCCATTGATGTAACCACGGCGTTCCCGCCTGGTATAGACAATTTCACAAGCAAAAAGCCCATCGTCTGATGGGCTTTTTGCTTGTGAGAAGGGGCGGGGCATGGCGGCGGCTTTCTCCTATAGCAGGATATGCTTTTATCAGATCCGGTGAGCCGCGCGATCACTAAAAAACGAAGGCACCATAAGGAAGATGCCTTCGCTTTTTCTTATCTTTCCGGCGGAAGTCCCGCATATTCTCTGGCGAAGTCAGAGAAGTTCTCGATGATATAGCGCTTCAGCATATCTGCCGGGGGAGAGAGTTTCTCGCCTTTTTTCCACGAAAGGCTGATGTAGCGCGAGCAGCTCGGAGAAGAGATCGGCACCAGCGCGACATGGTCGCCGCCGACACCGTGCCATGTGATGCGCGGTGCGAAGGAGACACCGAGGCCGGCGCGGATGAATTCACGTACCGTCATCGGGCTGTCGCTCTCGAGTACCACATGTGGGACAAAGCCTGCCATGCGGCAGTAGAAGTCTGTGATGGTACGAAGGGAAGAGCCTGCTTCCAGAGAAATGAATCCCGCTTTCTCAAATTCATCCAGATTGACAGATGATTTTCTGGCATGCGGATCCGTATCCGGCATAGCCAGCATGATGTCTTCCTTGAGGAGCGTCACAGAGTGGTCATTCTCGATCGGATTGATGGAGGAGGACAGGAAGAGATCCACATGATTCTGGTTCTGCTGACCCGGCTTATTGTGCTGCTGCAGGATCTCGAAACGGATATCCGGATGCTCCTGACGGAAACGGGTGAGGAAAGCCGGGATGATCATAGAAGCCGCGAAAAGAGAGATGGTGACGGTGAGCTTCTGTGCTTCCTTGGTATCAGCCAGCTCCTTCTGCGCGCCGTGCAGCTCCTGCATGATGCGGTTCGTATGGCGGAGCAGGATCTCGCCATATCTTGTGAGGACGATGTTTCGACCGCTTCGGGAAAAGAGCGGCACGCCGAGCTCTGTCTCAAGGACCTTGATGGTATGGGACAGGGACGGCTGGGAAATGTGAAGGGCTTCTGCTGCGCGCGTCAGGTGCTGCAGCTCGGCTGTCTTTTGGAAATAGCTCAGGGCGAGCAATGTCAATTTCATGGAGATTCCCCAAATGATTGATAGAAAAAACAAAGAATCGAATATCACTTATAAGTATTATACTCTTACACATGGAAATTATCAATCAATCTTTCTTCTTATGCACTGAAATTTAAGAATTCAAAAAGAGATATCGGCTGTCTTGCCGTTCAAAAAAGTCCCGCGCATTCATGGGAGCTAAAATCATCAAGAACTGTCAGGCGTAAGAAAGATAACGGGAAGGAATACCTTGTCAATGGAAGTGACTCATTCATAGATAACAGGCAATGGATCGATAGATGAAGTCTTGGTTCACTCGGAAGCCCGCGTTCTTAAACCTCCCCTTCATTTATAGTATAATAGGAAAAATAATAAGCATTTTGGAAAGGAGCTTTCCTATGAAGAGGAAAAAAACTGCCCCTATGACGAAGGCAGAACGCATCGCTGCCGCCATTCGTGGAGATGCAGTAGACCGTGTACCATACTCGCTGTGGTCTTATCTGCCGATGATCGATCTCGATCCCGCAGCGAATGCGGAACATACCTATGATTTCTATAAGACCTATGACGTCGATATCTTGAAGACGATGAATAACGGTATGTACAGCGTCGAAGACTTCGGCGTGACAGTCGATCATTCAGACATTGAAAGAGGCGGCGTGGCGAAAATCATTTCCACTCCGGTCCATACGCCGGAAGACTGGCTGAAAGTCAAGCCGGTCTCACTCCATGAGGGGGCGCTGGCTCGTGAGCAGGACTACCTGAAGAGACTGCTGAAGAAGACCAATGGCGAAGTGCCTGTCATTTTCACCGTCTTCAGTCCGCTGACTACGGCGAACAAACTGTGTCCGCACATGATGGAGCACATCGCTTCCGGTCATGGAGAGCAAGTGAAGGCAGCCCTGACTGCCATCACAGAGACCACCTGCGCCCTCGTACAGCGCGTCATTGAGCTGGGCGCCGATGGCATTTTCTTTGCGACGCAGCTCTCCTCCTATGATCTGGTGAAGGAGGATCTCTACAAAGAGTACGGCATGCCCTATGATATCGCGGTCCTTTCCGCTTCGCAGGGCTGGTGCAATGTGCTGCATGCCCATGGAAAGCACATCATGTTCCCCCTGCTTCGGAAATACCCCGTTCAGATCTTCAACTGGCATGCCTTTGAATCTCTGCCGGGCATCCACGAGGCGCAGGTCATGACCGGTAAGTGCATCATGGCCGGCCTTGAACGCATGGATATCACCGACGGACATAAAAATGAGATCGAGCACCAGATCTATGAGACGCTTAGAGAGACGTGCGGCCGCCATGTCATTCTCTCGCCCGGCTGCGTCATCCGCTATCCGCTGGATCCAGATATGCTTTCCTTTGTCAGGAAGGCCAAGGGAGAAATAGAAACGAAACTATTGAGGACTAATGACTGGTGACTAGTGACTGGGAGACATCTGACTCTCTCGTATTGTCATTTCGAGCGAAGCGAGAAATCTTTGTTATTCGCGGCTCATCGGACGATGTTAGAAAGAGCTAAAACAGGAAGCCTGTTATCAAGAAGCCTTCGGGCATCGACCCATATATATTCGCGGCGAAGCCGCCACCTTCATTCCTCATTCCTCATTTGAGCAGAGCTTTCAAACGGAATCAAAGGAACGATCCGCCCCTTGGACTCACTCTGCATCTGGCAATAAAAAACTCCCAATTTTTGATCAGCCCCTGTCAAGGTAGACATGGCAAATATCTAAAAAATTATAGCCGCAAATTCCATGTTGGTGTTTTAGCATCAGCATGGGACTTGCGGCATTTTGTTATGCCGCGAATTTCGCTTTGTATTTCTGAATACGTTTGTTCTCGG
>ERZ780167.964-NODE-964-length-27433-cov-4.181861_pt1 | contig 27433 bp, 20 predicted proteins | sample MGYA00510982_ERZ780167 | MGnify/ENA primary metagenome ERZ780167 (study PRJEB29588, sample SAMEA2146107) | human gut metagenome | biome: human gut; feature: human-associated habitat; material: faeces | place: Denmark | collected 2008/2010 ... | reverse complement strand
CCCCTCCGCCTCCAGCCGCCGGTAAGCGCGCTGGATGGTATTGGGGTTAATGGCAAGCTGGGCGGCCAGATCCCGGACGCTGGGCAGCTTCTCCCCCGGACGCAGCACGCCGCCGGTGATCTGCTCCCGGAATCCGTCCACGATCTGCGCATAGATCGGCCGGGAGTCCCGGTAATCCAAGTGTACCATGGTATTCCTCCTTAACTGTATTAGTTGTACTAGTACGGTTAGGATAACGCAGGATACAGGATTTGTCAATACGAGGAGAGATTAAGAGTTCATTAAAAATAATGAGCCGTTCAGGGACAGCAAAACCCCGGCAGGCCGTCTGGCCTGCCGGGGCGTGTACCTGAGGCGGAAATTTGTCAAGGATATTTTTGCTGACTGTCATGTATCTCCAGACATAGAAGCAGCACCTGCGGTTTCAAAAGAAGCACCCGTGCTCTGTCTGCCATACATCAGCGGTAATAGTATGCCGTAATGCTGTGATAGGTACAATCTGCTTTCGCAATAGGCTGCGGCCAATGCGGGTGGTGGATGCTGTCCGGATAGAATTGCGTTTCCAGACAGATACCGCTGCGGGGGCCGTAGAAAACGCCGTCCTTACCCGGGACATTCAGGTAATTTCCGCTGTACAGCTGAAGTCCGGGCCGGTCGGTGATGACCGTCAGCTTCCTTCCGGAAGCGGGATCGCTCAGAACGGCGGCTGGATTTCCGGCAAGAACAAAGTTGTGGTCGTAACCCCCGGGCGGCGTCGGTGGAGCGCTCAGAGACCTGCCCTCGGTAAAGTCCAGACAGGTGCCGGATACATCGGCAATTTCTCCTGTAGGGATACCGGTTTCATCGGCAGGGGTATACTGCGTGGCGTTCAACCAAAGGGTATGCACCATTGCCTGCTCCGGGTGCTGATGGCCTGACAGATTGAAATAGGCGTGGTTCGTTAAATTGAACACCGTGTCCTGATCGCAGATCATTTCGTAGGCGATTTCCAGAGCTTTGCCGGTCAGGGTATAAGTGACCGCAATTCGGGCATTGCCGGGAAAGCCCTGATCGCCGTCAGGGCTGAACAGCCGGAAGCGGATGCTGCTTTTGCTGTAATGGGTAACATCCCACAGACGGAGATTATAACGGTTCGGGCCGGAATGAATGTTATGCGGGCCCGAGGTGGGGGTAAGAGAATAAGTCGTGCCGTTCAGGGAATATTGCGCATCTTTGATCCGATTGGCATTGCGGCCAACGATTGCGCCCATCATGCCGGGGTTCTGAAAATATTCCTGCGCGGAATTGTATCCCAGCACGATATCGTCCTTCCGGCCCGCGGCATCCGGAACCAGCCAGCGGACAATGGCTGCCCCCAGATTTGTGAAGGCAGCCTGCGTATATTCATCCCCAATCCAATACAGATCGGCCTGTCGGCCATCCGGGAGCCTTCCAAAGTTCTGCTTCATTGGGACACCTCCTGTGACAGATGAGGGATCAACGCTTTTTTCAGCAAAAGGCAGTTTACATAGGCGCTCAACGCAAAGCCAATCACCAGATAGACCCAGAACAAGAGCAGAAAGCCGTATGTCCAGCACAAGACCAGCGCCGCGGGAAGGACATTTATCACGCAGACCAGCAGCGTTCTGGGCAGCTGCTGCATGGACAGCGCAAAGGCAGTGAAAAGCTTGGCCTTGCACTTCCCGCCGGTGACCAGCAGAGGGAACAACCAGCTTCCAGTGCTGAGCAGAAGAAACAGCGTCAGAACCAGCAGACCGACTGCGGCCGGTTTACCGGCGTGGTTCCAGAACAGTCCCACGATGATTAAATCGGCCGCAGCGACAGCAACCGCGGTCAGCCAGAGAAGCCAGAATACCGTCGTCTGCTTGAAACGTTTTAGAAAAATCCGCACGAACAGCGTGTAAAGATGCCCTTCATCATGAAGCAGAGCCAGAACCGTTCCGTACAGGGCAGTGGTTGCGGCGCCGATGGTGACGACGGGAATACAGCACAGTACATACAGAAGATTCAGAACCACCAGATCGGTCAGGGTACACAGAATATGGAAAATGCGGGATTCAATAAAACGGTTCATGACGGCTCCTTTTAACGGGACCCAATGGGGGAGCCGGAAGAATCCCGAAGCACCAGATTGGTTTTCAAGCGAACCTTCTGGGAAAGAATGATGGGATTCTCCAGCATCTGGATCAGCGTGGCGGCAGCAATGGCGCCCATTTCCTGACTGGGCTGAGAGACGGTGGAAAGAGACGGCGTCACATACTTGCTGGCCTCGATGTTGCCGAACCCAATGACGGCGAAGTCATCCGGGAGACGCAGACCGCCTTCCGTCAATGCCCGCATACAGCCTATAGCCAGCGGATCGGAGGCGCAGATGGCCGCCGTAGGCCGGTGCAGCATGTTCAGGATCGTTTTGCCCTGCTGGTAGCCGGAGAATTCGCTGAATTCTCCGAAAAGGATATGGTCGTTTTCCAGAGGAAGGTTATGACGTTCCATGGCGATCTGGTATCCCAGCAAACGGTGTTTGGTGTTCTGGAAATTCTTATTGCCGCCGATGAAGGCGATATTCTGATGCCCCAGGGAGATGAGGTGCTCCGTGGCGTCCATGGTGGCGGCGGTATCGTCCACGTTCACACTGCTGGTATGGAGATCCTTGGCCTGGCGGTTGATCAGCAGGCTGGGCAGCCCGGCTTCGCTGAGCAGAGGCACCAGCGTCCGTTCCTGCTCCTCGCTGGTGCCGATGATCAGGTAGCCGTCCTTGGGCGAAGCGATCAATGACTGCGGGGACATGGTTTTTTCGTCAAAGATAATGGTGGTATTGGATACAGAACGGCTGGACAGAGCCTCTACGAAGCTGGTGATGATGGTGAACAGCGAGGGGTGCCCTGCCAGATCCGCTGCGGAATGGGCGGGCATAATGATCCCCACAGAGAACCGGCTGGACTCCTTCGCCGGGGTGATCGCCTTTTTATTCTGGAGAATCTGCTGAGCCGCAATGACCTTGGCGCGGGTGTTGGGGCTGACGGAAGCACCTGAATTCAGCACCCGGAATACTGTGCTGGGGGAAACACCGGCTGCCTTTGCAATCTCACGGATGGTAGCTGGCTTGGATTCCATAAAACCGCCTCACTTTTCAGAAAATGTCCTGTTTTTCTGTTCTATCAGAATGAAGCCATTGTATCAAAAGAATGATAAAGATGCAACAGCCACATTATAAATTTTACGATTTTTGGAAAATGAAACAAAAATCGTTCCATAAATGAAGTGAATATTACCAAAGGAAACTGTCAGTTTTCGTCAAATCTGGTAATTGCAAAACCGGATTATTTGTGATAGTATCAAACCAGCAGCAAATACAGCCGTGCAAATACGATACCGCGGGATTTGCGGTTACGGAATGAAAATGAAACAAAATTGAAGAATGGAATGAAACTATTTTGTTTCACAATTCTGCATTTACGGGTTTGCTGACTAAAAAACAGGAAGGATGCAAAACAATGAAAAAGATTCTCGCCATCGTACTGGCACTGGCCATGATTCTGTCTCTGGCCGCCTGCGGCTCAAAAGCTGAGGAAACCAAACCCGCCGAATCCGTCAAGACGACGGAAGCTGCCAAGACGGAAACCGTCAAGGAAGAAAAAGAACCCGTCACTTTGGAGTTCCTTTGCTGGGGCGCTGCCGAAGAAACCACTGCCGATGCTTTCAAGGCCATGCTGGACGGTTTCATGGAAAAGTATCCCTGGATCACCGTGGAAGTTACCGAGAGCAACTATGACGCCGTGAACACCTCCCTGCTGACCCGGATCGCGGCGCAGGATGCGCCTGACGTGGCGCAGGTTTCCAACCAGTGGGTGGCTACCTACTACGAAATGGGCGGCCTGCTGCCGCTGGACGAATACATGAGCGCCGAGACGCTGGCGGACTTCTACCCCGGCACCATGTCCGGCACGAATATCGACGGCCATCAGTATTCCGCGACCTGGATCACCCAGCCCTTTGCCCTGTAGTGCAACTCCGACCTGCTGGCCGCGGCCGGCTATGACCACACCCCCACCACTTGGGATGAACTGATCGAAATGTCCTACGCCGTTGCCGCTCTGGGCAAGAACGCTGACGGCAATACGGTTTACGGCCGTACTCTGGGCACCAAGGTTCTGGCCAACGCCGGTTACATGTCCCTGATCGACGTCTGGGCCAACGGCGGCGACTACTACGCCGAGGACGGTACCATCGCTTACGGCGACGAGGCGACCGTGGCGGCTCTGACCGAGATGCAGAAGGAAATTCAGAAAGGCGTCATCGCCGCGGGCAACCAGATCGTTGACAACCGTACTCTGTTCGGCAACGGTCAGGTGGCGTTCCACATCGATGCTCCCTCCCAGCTGAAGAACTGGACCGAGGTCAATGTTACTACCTCTCTGATCCCCGGCTCCTACTCCTTCTCCTCCGACCATCACATCATTGCTTCCGCCAACACCGAGCACCCCGAGGAGTGCGCGCTGTTCATCGATTACATGACCGGTATCGAGGCGATGGAGAAGTACACCTCCTTCACCGACGTCATGCCCGGCCGTACCTCCGTGGAGGCTCTGGATTACTACAAGAACCTGAACGACAACATGAGCGTTTTCTATAAGGCCGCCGCTCAGTGCAAGGCTCTGCCCGTGAACAGCTCCAACTTCGTGGCTGCTATGGAACTGCTGGCCACCGCTGTTCAGCGCGTGACCATCGGTAATGAGGATCCCGCGACCGTAGCAGCAGAAACGCACGATCAGCTGGTTGAAATGTACAAGTAAGATTTTACAAAATCTTCTGTACGAGGCCCTTAAACAAACGGGGTGTGCGGTTTGTACACCCCGTTTTCTCACCACCCTCAGCAAAGGAGAGATCAAGTTGAAAAAACGTCAAAGCCCCAAAAGCGGGACCGCCCTGACGGAACGGGCGAAGGACGTCCTGTTTGGGTACGGGCTGCTTCTGCCTACCTTTCTGGTATTTTCCATTGTCATTCTCTACCCAATTATAAGTGCGGTGATCCGCAGTTTCTGCGATTATACCTTTTTGACGGTAAATAAGCCCCTGAAGTGGAACGATTTTGCCAATTACAAGACCATTTTCAAAAACGGCTTCCTGACCCAGCTGTGGACGACCATGAAGTTCACGGTTGGCACAGTGGGAATCGAACTGGTGCTGGGCATGAGTATTGCCCTGCTTCTGAATACGAAGATCCGCGGACGCAATGCCCTCCGCTCTGTTTTTTTGATGCCATGGTGCATCCCCTCCATCGTCACGGCGCTGCTGTGGTCATGGCTGTTCCAGGCGCAGTACGGTATCATCAACTACGTTCTGTACGGTCTCGGCCTGATTTCCAACCCCACCGCGGAATGGGTGCTGAACCCTTCCACGTCTCTGGGCGTGGTGACCATTGCGGTGGTCTGGAGACAGACCCCCTATATGCTCGTCATGATCCTTGCCGGTCTGCAATCCATCAATCATGATCTGGTGGAAGCGGCCTCCATTGACGGCGCCAACAGCTTCCGTGTGTTCTGGCATATCACGCTGCCGGGAATCCGGGTGGTGCTGGGCAATACGATCATCACCTGTATCATGGCGTCCTTCCAGCAGTTTACCATTATTTACAACATGACGGCCGGAGGCCCGCTGGGCAAAACCACCACACTGTCCATTGCAGCCTACAAGCAGGCGTTTACCCAGCTGGATCTGGGCGCCGGTTCCGCCATCGGCGTTATCTGGATGATGCTTCTGGGCGCGGCCATCGCCATCTATAACATGAAGACCAAACGCTTCGACGAACTGTAAGGAGGGTCGTTCATGGTTTCAAAAAATTCACTGGGGAAGAAGATACTGACCTATCTGGTCATTGTCATTGCGCTGGCGGCGTTTATCTTCCCGATCTACTGGATGTTCATTGCTTCGTTCAAGGAAAACAGCATCCTGATGCGGGTGCCGCCCCAGCTGTACCCTACATTCAAGACCATTGATAATTACATATCCATTATCACCAACACCAAATATCTGAATTACATCAAGAATTCCTTTGTGGTCGCATCCTTAACGGTGATTGTCGATCTGGCGCTGGCGATCTTTGCCGGATACTCCCTGTCCCGCTACCGCTATCCCGGCCGGAAGACGATCATGACGCTGACATTGTCCGCGCAGGTGTTTCCCACGGTGGTCATCATCATTTCCCTGTACAGCCTTTTCTCAAAGCTGAAGCTGATGAATTCTTATCAGGGACTGATGCTGGCGGACGTTGCCATGTCCCTGCCGCTGTCCGTCTGGATGATGAAGTCCTTCTGCGATTCCGTACCCAAGTCTCTGGATGAAGCAGCCAGGGTAGACGGATGCAGCCGGTTCAAGACCATGACGCAGATCGTGATTCCGCTGATGAAGCCCGGTATGCTGGCGGTGGGCATTTATGCCTTCCTGCAATCCTGGGACGATTACATGATCGCGCTGGTGGTCATGAATAAGACGTCCATGAAGACGCTGCCTGTTGGCATCGCGGAAACTTTCCTGGGCGAATTCGGGTTCGACTATGCGGGCATGATGACCGTTTCCGTGGTGGCGTCCCTGCCGGTTCTGCTGCTGTTTCTGTTCTTTAACAAGTACATGGTGGCCGGCCTTACCGGCGGCGCGGTGAAGGAGTAGGGAAATATGGAACGAAAAACTGCTATCGTTACCGGCGCCGGTACGGGCATCGGTCAGGGCGTGGCAATCACGCTGGGGCAGAACGGCTACGATGTCGTGGTGCATTACAACAGCAGCGCGGAGGGGGCGGAGGAAGCCTGCCGCCAGATCCGTGACTGCGGCGGCAGGGCATGGCCGGTTCAGGCAGATCTGTCCGCCATGTCCGGCGTGCGGGAACTCTTTGCACAGGCCATGGAGAAACTGGGACATCTGGATTTGTATGTGAACAACTCCGGCATCACCCGGAAAAGCGATTTTCTGGAGACTACGGAAGATTTCTTCGACCGGATCGTGGACGTGGACTTAAAAAGCGCCTACTTCTGCGTTCAGGCGGCGGCCAGAGAGATGGTTTGCCGGGACACAAAAGGAAGCATCGTCATCATCACGTCCAACAACGGCCTTCAGCAGCGGCCGAATCTGTCCGTCTACGGCACATTAAAAGCGGGGCTTATCAAGCTGGGACGCCATGCGGCCATGGAGCTTGCCAAATATCAGATCCGTGTCAATACGATCGCTCCCGGCTGGACGGCAACGCCCAGAACGATGGGGCTGGACGAAACGACCACCTACAACACCATCCCGCTGAAGCGCTGGTGCAGACCGGAGGAGATCGGACACATGATCCTGTTTCTGGCATCGCCATGGGCGGCTTCCATCACCGGAAACTGCCTTGTGGCAGACGGCGGCGCGGTGCTTCAATCCGACCTTGCGGAAACCTACGGCTTATAGAAAGAGGAGGAATATCCCATGAAAAACAATACTTCCGAGGAATGGAAGCATCCGGGTAACCGGCAGGAGCTGCTGCGCAGCGCCCTGCTTCAGGCCATGGGCTACACCGATATCGATATCAGCAAGCCCATCATCGGCATTGTCAATACCTGGGCGGAGACAAACCCCGGCCACCTGCATTTCCGCCAGCTGTCCGAGGCGGTCAAGCGGGGCGTCTGGGCTGCGGGCGGCTTCCCGCTGGAGGTCAATACCCTGTCCATCTGCGAAGTCTTCTTTGACCTGTCCAGCCTGATCTACCGGAATCTTCTGTCCATTGAGACCGAAGAGCTGATGGCGCGGCACCCCTTTGACGGGATCGTCCTCATCGGCGGCTGCGACAAGAACATCCCCGCCCAGCTCATGGCGGCGGTGACGGTGGACAAGCCCACCATTTTCCTTCCCGGCGGCGCCATGCTCCCGGGCAATTACAAGGGAGAGACGCTGTGCTGCGGCACCGATACCTTCAAGCTGTACAACCGCTACATTTCCGGCGAGCTGACGTGGCAGGAAATGATGGACAGGGCTGGCTGCCTGTACGGCAGCGTCGGCGCCTGCCCCATTATGGGCACCGCCAACACCTGCCAGACGGTAGCGGAAGCGCTGGGCATGGCGCTGCCCGGCAGTGCTTCCAGTCTGGGTGTTTCCGCGGAAAAATCCCGGCAGGCGGAGCTCAGCGGCCGCCGGATCGTGGAAATGGTCAAAGAAAATCTTACCGTCAGCAAGATCATTACCCCGGACTCCGTCCGCAATGCCATCCGGGTGCTGATGGCCTGCGGCGGCTCCACCAATCTGCTGATTCATCTGAAGGCAATCATGGGCCGCGCCGGATTTGACATCGACCTGATGGAATTCGACGCCATCAGCAATGACACGCCCCTGCTGGTCAACGTCAAGCCCCACGGCACCAACCCGGTGGGCGCAGAATTCCACAATGCCGGCGGCGTTCCCGCGGTGATGAAGGAGCTGGAAGGGAAGCTGAATCTGGACTGCATGACCGTTACCGGAAAGACCGTTGGGGAGAACCTGAAAAAGGTGGACTATGCGTATGACCGCCGGGTGATTCGCTCCATTGACGACCCCATCTCCCCGGTGGGCGGCATGTGCATTCTGAAGGGCAATCTTGCGCCGAACGGTGCGGTCATCAAGCGCAGTGCTGCCACGGAGCGCCTGCTCCACCATCGCGGCAGGGCGAAGGTCTTTGACGATCTGTCCGTGGCGGAAAAGTGGCTGGCGGACGAGAATTCCGATGTAGATGAAAACACCGTTATCGTCCTTCGCGGCTACGGTCCCAAGGGCGCGCCCGGTATGCCGGAATTCGGCAATTATCTGCCCGTACCGCCTGCCCTGCACAAGAATGGGATCGACGATTACCTGCGGGTGACGGATTCCCGGATGTCCGGCGGCTGCTTCGGCTCCATCATTCTCCATGTTTCTCCGGAGGCGGAGGAAGGCGGCCCTCTGGCTGCGGTCAGAGACGGGGACATCATCCACGTGGAAGCGGATGAGAACCTCATCGAGGTGGAGATCAGCGACGAGGAGATTGCCCGCCGCCTGAAAGACTTCAAGCCGAAAGGCCACCCGGATATCAAGCGTGGCTTTGTCCGTAATTTTATTGACCATGTTTTGCAGGCAGATCAGGGCTGTGACCTTGACTATCTGCGCTATGTTGAGGAGGGTTAACCATGGAACTGAAAGGCATTTGTCCGATTATTGCCACCCCCTTCACCAGAACCGGTGAAGTGGATTATGAAAGTCTGGAACGGGAAGTCAGCTTTATGGCGGATAATGGCTGCCACGGCGTGACCCTGTTCGGCATTGCCGGAGAGTATTACAAGCTCACCGACGCGGAATCCGAGCGAATGGTTCGGGTAGTGGTGGATACCTGTAAGAAAAAGGGCATTCCGTCCATCATCTCCGTGACCCAGCATGCCACTGAGGTTGCCTCCAAACGGGCAAAGTATTATCAGGACTGCGGCGCTGACAGCCTGATGCTGCTGCCCCCTTACTTCCTGAAGCCCGGCGCGGGAGCCATTTATGAGCACATGAAAACCGTGTGCAACGCGGTGGACATTCCCGTGGTGGTGCAGTATGCCCCGGAGCAGACCGGCGTAGCCATCGCCCCGGAGGTTATGGCAAACCTGAGAAACGACTGCAAAACGGAGCTGTACTACAAGATCGAGTGCAAGCCTGCGGGCGGATACATCTCCAATCTGCTGAGACTCACCGACAACGGCGTAAAGGTCTTCATCGGCAATGCCGGTTATCAGTTTATCGAATGCTTCGACCGGGGCGCGATCGGCGCCATGCCCGGCGGCTCCATGTTCGATCTGTACCTGCAAATTTACGATAAGTATGTTACCGGCGACCGGAAGGGAGCCATGCAGCTCCACGGCAGCGTGCTGCTGCCCTTCCTGAACCACATCCGCCAGAATGTGGAAATGATCATCACCTATGAAAAGCGCATTATGATGCGCCGGGGCATGATCGAAACGGACTACTGCCGCAAGCCCACATTTGCCACCGACCCGGTCTTTGACAGCATATTCGATGAGTTTTACGAAATGACGCGGCCGTATCTGAAATAAGCCCTATGAAGATCAAGCTTTTGGGACAGGCCGGTGTCCAGATCGACCTGAAAGACGGGACGCGAATCCTGTTTGATCCTTATCTGACGGATACGCTCCATGAGACAAAAGGAGAGCGGTTCGCGAGACTGATCCCGCCGCCGGAGGATATTGCTGCGCTGAATCCGGATATTCTGGCCATTACCCATGACCATGGAGACCATCTGGACATGGCAACTCTGGAATATTGGCTGGATGGACAGCGCGCCTACCCGGTGCTGGGGCCTTATTCGATATACAAGGCGATCACCGGCCGATGGCCTTCTAAGCACAATGCCATGGTTATGCGTCCGGGCGTGGAGGTAACGCTGGGGGAGGCACGGTTCTGCGCCGTGCCTGCATTCCATGAGACCTTGGAGGCAGTGGGGTATTTGCTGAAAGCGGAGGGAAAAACCGTCTATCTTTCCGGGGATACCCTGTATCACCGGGCGATTCCGGAGTTCCTGCGGGAAGAGTCCATTGATCTTGCGTTGCTGTGTATCAACGGCTTCGGCAATAATATGAACGCACGGGATGCCGCCCGACTGGCACAGGTATTACAGCCCAAGCTGGTGATACCGATTCACTGGGATATGTTTGCGCCTTTTGGCGCGAACCCGCAGGATTTTGTGTCCGCTTTGCAAAATGTTCAGGCAAAAATCCTGAATGCCTATGAAGCGTTGGAGCTTTAGAAGGACGCGCAGAGAATAAGCATATTTTTACAGGAAAGGCGTCCGCCCGCCTGCACGGGGCTTCATTGCCTGTGCCGACGAAAGCGGTCGAATGGTTGATGAATATGAAAAATGTTACACAGCTTGTTCAGGAAACAAAGGTGGTTGCCATTGTTCGGGGACTGGACAGCGGCTATGAGCAGCTGGCTCAGGCGCTGTATGACGGGGGAATTCGGGCTATCGAAGTGACCTTTAACCAGAAGAACCCTTCTACTTGGGTTCAGACGACAGGCGCTATCCACGCAATCCGGGAAACCATGGGAGAGAAGATGGCGGTAGGCGCGGGAACGGTCACCACCGTGGAGCTTGTCCAGCTGGCGTTTGATGCCGGTGCGGAATTTATCGTTTCCCCGGATACCAATGAAGCTGTGATCCGCAGAACCAAGAAACTGGGGATGGTTTCCATGCCCGGTGCTATGACGCCTACGGAAATCCGGCAGGCTTATGCCGCCGGTGCGGACTTTGTCAAGGTGTTCCCGGCGGGGACTCTGGGGAGCGCCTATATCAAGGCCATCCGGGGACCGCTGAACAACATTCCGCTGCTGGCCGTGGGCGGCGTCAGCGAGAAGAATGCCGGAGAATTCATGAAGGCCGGATGCGTCGGCGTGGGCGTCGGCGGCAATCTGGTAAACGGGGAATGGATCGTGCAGGGGCAGTGGGGCAAGATCACCTTGCTGGCGAAAGAGCTTTGCGCCAGTGTGAATGTTTGACAGGAGGTCAGCCGGATGAAAAATGCGAAAAAAGTTGTCACCTTTGGTGAAATCATGATGCGCCTGAACCCCAGGGGGAACGAGCGGTTCCTTCAGGCGGAAAGCTTTGAAGTTTCCTACGCCGGAGGCGAAGCCAACGTGGCGGTGTCTCTTGCCAACTACGGCATGAATGCTTCCTTCGTTACCAGGGTTCCCGCCCACGAGATCGGTCAATGCGCCCTGAATGCCCTGCGCAGGTACGGCGTCAGCACCGACGACTGCGCCAGAGGCGGCGCAAGGCTGGGATTGTATTTTGTGGAAAAGGGGGCTTCCCAGCGCCCTTCCAAGGTCATTTATGACCGTGCCGGGTCTGCCATTGCTCTGGCACAGCCGGAGGATTTTGACTGGGATGCCATTTTTGAGGGCGCTGACTGGTTCCACTGGACGGGAATTACCCCCGCTCTGGGCGGCAATCTGCCCGAGATCTGTCTGGCAGCCTGTCAGGCTGCCAAGGCGAAGGGCATCACAGTTTCCTGTGACCTGAACTTCCGGAAGAAGCTGTGGACCAGCGCGCAGGCGAATGAAGTGATGTCCCGACTGATGCCTTATGTGGATGTTTGCATTGCCAATGAGGAGGACGCCAAGGACGTCTTCGGCATTGAGGCGGAGAATACGGACATTGATGCCGGAAAGATCGACCATCAGGGTTATATCTCCGTGGCGCGGCAGCTGTCGGAGCGGTTTGGATTCCGAAAAGTTGCTATCACCCTCCGGGGCAGCATTTCTGCCAGCGACAATGACTGGGCGGCTATGCTGTACGAAAACGGCGAAGCGGTCTTCTCTCCCACTTACCGCATCCATATTGTGGATCGTGTAGGCGGCGGCGACAGCTTTGGCGGCGGCCTGATCTACTCGCAGCTGGTCGGCAAGTCCAATCAGGACGCGATCAACTTTGCGGTGGCGGCATCCTGCCTGAAACATACCATTGAGCATGATTTCAACCTTGTCAGCGTGGCCGAGGTAGAGTCTCTGGCTGGCGGCAACGCCTCCGGCCGGGTTCAGAGATAACCGCCCGCCCAATTTCTGCCAGTGGCAGGGGAAATTACCCCCTCCTGTCACAGCCCCCTGGCGGAATTCTGTCAGGGGGCTTATGAATGTATCGATATACGGAAAGGAAGATTACAATGGCATATCAACACTGGTCCTATGACATCCTGCACCGGCTGTGCATGGAAGCGTTCCAGAAGTTCGGCTTCACCGAAGCGGAGGCCGATATCATTCAGGACGTTCTGCTGACTGCCGACCTGTACGGCATCGAGTCCCACGGTATGCAGCGGATGGTCCGCTACCACAAGTGCACCGAAAAAGGCATGATCGACGTCCATGCCAAGCCCGAAGTGGTGTTCGAGACCCCCATCTCCGCCGTCATCGACGCCCATGAGGCCATGGGACAGCTGGTTTCCCATAAGGCCATGGAAATGGCCATCGAGAAGGCCAAGACTACTGGCGTGGGCATCGTCTCCGTCCGGAACTCCAACCACTACGGCATCGCCGGTTACTATGCCAAGATGGCCTGCAAGGAAGGTCTGATGGGTTTCTCCTGCACCAACAGCGAAGCAATCATGGTTCCCACCTTTGCCCGGAAGGCCATGCTGGGCTCCAACCCCATCGCCTGCGCGTTCCCTGCCGAGCCCTATGATTTCTTCTTCGACGCTTCCACCACGGTCGTCACCCGCGGCAAGCTGGAAATGTACAACAAGATGGAAAAGCCCCTGCCCGAAGGCTGGGCGCTGGACAAGGACGGTCATCCCTCCACCAATGCCCCCGACGTGCTGGCGAACATCGTGGCGAAAAAGGGCGGTGGCATCATGCCTCTGGGCGGCTCCACGGAGCAGCTGGGCAGCCACAAGGGCTACGGCTACGGTATGCTGTGTGAGATCTTCTCCTCCATCCTGTCCATGGGCGCGACCTCCAATTACTGCATGACCGGCGGAAAGGGTCAGATCTGCCATGGCTTCATGGCCATCAACCCCGCCTACTTCGGCGACCCCGCCGCCATCAAGGAGCATTTCTCCAAGTACCTGCAGGAGCTGCGGGACGCGCCCAAGGCCGACGGTCAGGAGCGTATCTACACCCACGGCGAGAAGGAAGTTGCCGCAGTGAAGCGCATCATGGAAAACGGCATCCCCGTCAACGACAACACCATGGTGGAAGTCCTTGACCTGTGCAATTATCTGGGCATGGACTTTGGCGCTTACTTCGGCGACTACCGTCCCCCTGTCAAGAAGGACGTTTTCAAGGGCAACTATTAAAAAACATAATTGGGAACCGGCCAACCGCCGGTTCCCGATGACAAACGCGTGGGAGGATTCTTTATGATCGCGATTCCTTACGGCAAAGGCCATCTGGATGTTACGTTCCCCTATAACGGTCTGCTGACCTCCCGTGTGGACGAGCTGAAAAGCGACCGCACCGGCCGGGAGCTGGTGGAGGAAGCCATGGCGTCGCCCATCGGAACGCCCGGTCTTGCCGCGCTGGCGGCAGGGAAGAAGCGCTGTACCATCATCATTTCCGACCACACCCGCCCCGTGCCCAGCCGGGACATCCTGCCTCCCATGCTGGCGCAGCTCCGGCAGGGGAACCCGGAAATTCAGGTGCCGCTGCTGGTAGCCACCGGTTTCCACCGGCTCACAACGACCGCCGAGCTGGAAGCCAAGCTGGGGCAGGAAATTGCGGGTTCCGAGAAAATCGTCGTTCACGACGCCTTTGACCCGGAATCCAATGTTCAGATCGGCGTTCTGCCCTCCGGCGCACCGCTGGTCATCGACCGGACGGCGGTGGACACCGACCTGCTCATTGCGGAGGGTTTCATTGAGCCGCACTTCTTCGCCGGTTTCTCCGGCGGGCGCAAGAGCATCCTGCCCGGCGTCTGCGATAAGACGACGGTGCTGGGCAACCACTGCGGCGCGTTTATCGCCTCCCCTTATGCCCGCACGGGCATTCTGGAGGGCAACCCCCTTCACCGGGACATGGTAGCGGCGGCAGAGATGGCAAAGCTGGCGTACATCGTCAATGTGGTCATCGACGAGGAGAAAAAGACGGTTGCTGCCTTCGCGGGAGACTTCCGGAAGGCGCATGAAGCCGGTGTGGCGTTTCTGCGGCAGTACTGCGAGGTGCAGGCCGTCCCCGGAGACATCGTCGTCACCTCCAACGGCGGCGCGCCGCTGGACCAGAACATCTACCAGAGCGTCAAGGGGCTGACCGCGGCGGAGGCTTCCGCCAAGGAGGGCGCGGTGCTGATCATGTGCGCCGAGCTGGCCGACGGCACCGGCGGTGAGGGCTTCTATACCTCCCTCCGGGACTGCGAAACCCCTGCGGCGCATTTTGAGCAGTGCGTCAATACCCCCCAGTCGGAGACCATTCCCGACCAGTGGGAGAGCCAGATTCTGGCGAGAATCCTCATGAAGCACCGGGTGATCTTTGTTTCCCGTCCGGAAATGGAGAAGACCCTCCGGGAGATGAAGCTGGACTACGCCCCCAATCTGGAAACTGCCATGGTCATGGCGAAACAGGACAAGGGCGAAAACGCCTCCGTCACCCTGATCCCCAACGGCATTTCCGTGATGGTAAAATCATAAACTATTGCATTAACAAAAAGGAGAAAAACTATGGATTACGCAAAAGAGTCCCTGCGGCTCCACAAGGAGTGGGGCGGCAAGATCGAGGTCATCTGCAAGGTACCCTGCAAAACCAAGGACGACCTGTCCCTGGCCTACACCCCCGGCGTCGCCCAGCCCTGCCTGGAAATCCAGAAGGACATCAGCAAGTCCTATGAGCTGACCCGCCGCCACAACCTGTGCGCCGTCATCACCGACGGCACCGCCGTTCTGGGTCTGGGCGACATCGGCCCCGAGGCCGGTATGCCCGTTATGGAGGGCAAGTGCGCCCTGTTCAAGGCGTTTGCCGACGTGGACGCCTTCCCCCTGTGCGTCAAGACCCACGATGTGGATGAGTTCGTCAACGCTGTGTATCTGATGAGCGGCTCCTTCGGCGGAATCAATCTGGAGGACATCTCCGCTCCCCGGTGCTTTGAGATCGAGCGGAAGCTGAAGGAAAAGTGCGACATTCCCATCTTCCACGACGACCAGCACGGCACCGCTGTCATCACTCTCGCCGGTCTGACCAACGCTCTGAAGGTCGTCGGCAAGAAGAAGGAAGACGTGAGGATCGTCACCTCCGGCGCTGGTGCGGCTGCTATCGCCATCGTCAAGCTGCTGCTGTCCTCCGGCTTCAAGAACGTGACCATGTGCGACCGTAAGGGCGCGATCTACGCGGGCCGTGACGGACTGAACTGGATCAAGGAAGAGATGGCGCAGGTCACGAATCTGGACAAGAAGGCCGGTTCTCTTGCCGATATGCTGGTAGGCGCCGATGTGTTCATCGGTGTTTCCGCCCCCGGGATGGTGACGAAGGAAATGGTGCAGACCATGAACAAGGACGCCATCATCTTTGCCTGTGCCAACCCCACCCCGGAGATTTTCCCGGACGAAGCGAAGGCAGGCGGCGCGAGAGTGGTTTCCACCGGCCGCAGCGACTATCCCAACCAGATCAACAACGTTCTGGCGTTCCCCGGCATTTTCCGCGGCGCTTTTGACGTTCGCGCCAGCGACATCAACGAGGAAATGAAGATCGCCGCCTCCAACGCGCTGGCGAATCTGATCTCCGACGAGGAGCTGAACGAGAACTATATCATCCCCGCCGCCTTCGACCCCAGAGTCGGCCCCGCCGTGGCCAAGGCCGTGGCAGAAGCCGCCCGGAAGTCCGGTGTGGCAAGAATCTAATCGCATAGCAAACTTCCGCATACCTGATACGGTCAGGTATGCGGGAGTTTTTTCTGTGGCAGACATTGATAGGGAAGCGCATTTGTGAAGTCTGCTGAAAAAGAAGTATAAAAATTTTAGCCAGAGTTCTGAAAAAACAGTGGAAAATATGATACGACAGTGCTATAATTAGTTCATAAAAAATTCATGTTTCCGCCGGGGCGGAAACATAGAAAGAGGGACTGCACCATGTTCAAACGAATCCTTGCTTGTCTGATGGTTTTATTGACTCTGGTTTCCTATCTGCCGCCGATGGCATCGGCGGAGGAGACCCAACCGCAGGAGGAGACGACAGAGGTTTCCGCGACTCAGCCGTCCGAACCGGAAACGGTTCCTACCGAGCCGACCGCGGCGGCGGAGGAAACAACTGCGCCTACGGAGGAAACATCCCCGGACGAGACGTCTTCCGATGAGACTCTGGTGGATACTTACGCTCTGCCGGGGGATGACGGCGCAGTCGCATCCGGCCAGTGCGGTGAGAACCTGACTTGGAGCGTTGATGCCGAGAATGTTCTGACCATCTCCGGCACGGGCGCGATGTGGGATTACGAAGAAGTTGTGGATGCACAAGGGGGGCACACGTCGGCTCCGTGGTATGCCTATTCCCCTACGGAACTGGTGCTTGAAGAGGGCATTACATATATAGGTGAGTTCGCTTTTTACAGATGCGGATTTACGGGCGGCCTGACACTTCCTGAAAGCCTTACCAGCATCGGCATCTATGCTTTTTCGCAGTGCTACGGATTTACGGGCAGTCTGGTGCTTCCGGAAAACCTGACGAGCATCGGTGGTTCAGCGTTCCTTCTCTGCAGAGGCTTTGCAGGCAGTCTGACCCTGCCCCAAAACCTGACAAGTATTGAATGGGGCGCATTCCTGGGCTGCAGCGGCCTGACCAGCGTGACGATCCCCAAAAGTGTGAAGGAGATCGCCGGTGGTGCCTTTTCCAATTGCAGTAATCTGAGCAGTATTATTGTAGATGGGAATACAAACTACGATTCTGTGGATAATGTCCTGTTCAATAAGGATCACACGACGCTGCTTTCCTACCCGGCAGGAAAGAAAGACACTTCCTATGTCGTTCCTGAAAGTGTGAAAAGCATCGGCGTCTGCGCATTCGTGGGTGCTGATCTCTCCAGCCTGACTCTGCCTCAAGATCTGACGAGCATTGGATGGGGCGCTTTTGAAGCCTGCAGAAACCTGACCAGCGTGACAATACCGGATAGCGTAACGAACATTGGCTTTGCTGTCTTTAGGGCTTGCAGCAGCCTGACCAGTGTGACGATCCCGTGGCGGATGACGAAAGTCGAGGAGCAGGCGTTCAGCGGCTGTGGAAAGTTGACGGACGTGTATTACACGGGAAGTCAGGCTAGATGGGATAGGATCGAGGTTTCGGGCAATAATGAACCGCTGCTTAATGCCACGATCCACTTTGAGGCTGCCAGCCCTGCTGGAACGGGCAGCTGCGGCGAGAATCTGACCTGGAGCGTCGATGGCGATGGCATTCTGACCATTTCCGGCACCGGTGCCATGTGGGATTACGAAGATGTTGAGAGTGAGGGCGGCGGATGGCGCACGTCGGCTCCATGGTATGACTATGCCCCCACGGAACTGGTGTTTAAGGAGGGCGTCACACAGATAGGCAAGTCTGCCTTTTGCGGGTGCGATTTCAAGGGCAGCGTGACTTTGCCGAAGGACCTGACCCAAATTGGTGCGGGCGCGTTTTTAAATTGCTTTAACTTGACCGGTGTTACAATTCCACAAGGTGTGACCAGTATCGGTGACAACGCTTTCCTGAACTGCAGAAACCTGACCAGTGTAGTGATCCCGGAGGGCATGACGAGCATTGGTGTCCGGGCATTCGGAGCCTGTTACGGTCTGACCAGTGTGACGATTCCGAAGAGCGTGACGAGCATTGGCGAGCCTGCTTTTTCCGGCTGCCTGAACAATATCTTTGTAGATGAAGGAAATGCGTCCTATTCTTCCGTGGATGGTGTCCTGCTCAATAAGGATCAAACAACGCTGATTGCCTATCCGGCGAATAGGGCAGACACGGCTTATAAAATTCCGGAGGGCGTGACGAGCATTGGTAACTGGGCTTTCCAAACTTGCTGGTATCTGACTGACGTGACGATCCCGGAAAGTATGACGAGCATTGGCAATTATGCCTTTGCTTGGAGCGACGAATTAAACGCCATAACGATCGCGAAAAGTGTGACCAGCATTGGTAAAGGTGCTTTCTCGTATTGCACGGGACTGAAAGACGTATATTACACGGGAAGCCGGACGCAGTGGAAAAACATAGAAATTGCGGATGAGAATGAACCGCTTCTCGGTGCGACGCTTCATTTGAATTCCGTTGCGCCTGCCGCATCCGGCAAGTGCGGCGACGATCTGGTCTGGGCGTTGACGGATGACGGCGTTCTGACCATCTCCGGCACCGGGGAAATGGCGGATTACCCCAATTTCCCTGATGTTCCCTGGTATGACGACCGGGAGAAAATTATGACCGCGGTCATAGAACCCGGCGTGACAAACATCTGCAGCTTTGCCTTCTTTGGCTGCAAAAATCTGACCAGCGTGACGATCCCGGAGGGCGTGACCAGCATTGGCAGTTACGCTTTTAACGCCTGTAATCTGACCAGCATGGAAATTCCGGCGAGCGTGACCGCCATCGGCACGCTGGACGCTTCCGCCCTTGGCGCAGGCAGAAATCTGACCGGTTATTTTGTAGATGAAAAGAATGCGGCCTACACCTCTGTGGACGGCATTCTGTTCAGCAAGGACGGCACGGTTCTGGTCGCTTACCCGCAGGGAAAGAACGATACTTCTTACAGCATTCCTGAGAGTGTGACATGCATTGCTTCCGACGCCTTTGGCGGCAGCAGACTGACCAGCGTGACGATTCCGGAAAGCGTGACAAGCATCAGGCTGGGCGCGTTTTTCGGGTGTAACGGCCTGACCAGTATTACGATCCCCAAGAGCGTGGTGAGCATCGGCGATCTCGCCCTTGCCGACTGCGCCAATCTGAGTAGTATTTATGCAGACGAAGAAAATACAGTTTACACCTCTGTGGATGGCATACTGTTCAACAAGGAGAAGACGACTCTGGTCGTCTATCCGTCAGGGAGAAAAACCACTTCTTACAGGATTCCCGAGGGCGTGACCAGCATCGGCGACTATGCCTTTGACGGGTGCGGCCTGACCAGTGTGACGATCCCGGGCAGTGTGACCAGCATTGGAAGCAGCGCGTTTTCCGGCTGCCCCAGTTTGAAAGATGTATACTACGCGGGTACGCAGACGCAGTGGGATGCGGTTCAGATTGGGGATTATAATGGCCCTCTTTTCAAGGCGACGCTTCATTTCAAGTTCGCGAATTCTGTCGCCTTCGGCAGCTGCGGCGATAACCTGACATGGGATATCGGCGCCGACAGGACGCTGACCATTTCCGGCATCGGCGCCATGCTGGATTACGAGTATACGACGGATGACAACGGGGACAGGCACACGACGGCTCCATGGTATGCCTATTCTCCCACAAAGCTGGTGATCGAGGATGGCGTTACCTACATAGGCCACTATGCGTTTCTCGGCTGCGGCCTGACGGGCAGCGTGACCATTCCGGAGACGGTGACAGGACTTGGATGGGAGTCCTTCGGGCTGTGCGGTGGTTTGACCGATGTGACGATTCCGGCAAGCCTGACAAAAATAAGGTATGGCACGTTCAATGGCTGCACCGGCCTGACCAGCGTAGTGATACCGGAAGGCGTGCCGATGATCGATGGCATTGCCTTTGCCGACTGCACTGGCCTGACCAGCATCGTGATTCCGGAGAGCGTAACAAAAATTGAGTGGGACGCGTTCAGAGACTGTAGCAACCTGAAGGATGTATATTACGTTGGAAGCCAGAAACAGTGGGAGCAGATTCAGATTGCGGAGTATAACGAGCCGCTTCTGAACGCGGCGATCCACTTCAATTCCGTCGGCCCCTGCCCGGAACTGACGCTTGATCGGGAGTACATCACCCTGAGTGTGGGCGCGGAGCCGGTACAGCTCCAGTCTTTCCCGGAATACGCAAGAAAAGCGGTCGTCTGGAGCGTGGAGAACCCTGACGGCGTCAACGTGATCGAAGTAAGCGGCGACGGCTGCGTAACGCCTCTGAACGCGGGAACGGCCTATGTTGTGGCGTCGCTGAACACCGGAGATGGAACCCTCACTGCCCGCTGCCGTGTGGACGTAACAGAAACGGCAGGCAGCGAGGACGTGCTGGGCATTGATCTGGGCACCAAAAAGGTGACCACGGAGCTTTACAGCACCGATTACGCGAAAATCGACATTCTTCTCCTGCTGGAGCAGAACGAAGTGGCGCTCTTTGCGATGCCGGCGGACAATGGTTCTGCGATCACCGGCGCGTACCTGGAAGACGAGACTGCCCGGCAGTTCTTCGACCTGCGGGTAAAAGACGACCGGCAGCTGCTGCTGGTGCCTACACAGGAAGCGCTGGACAACGCCAAGGGCGTCAAGAGCAGCTACAGCAGTAAAATCGTGGTTCTGGTGAACGGCGTGGAGTACCACACCGACGACGCTGTGACCATCAGCGTAAAGAAGACGATGCCGAAGCTGAAAGCGGCCAATCTTACCTTCAATCCCTTCTACACTGAGCAGAGTCAGGCGCTGACCATCACCGGCGGCACGGTGACCAAGGTCGAAGGCACCACGCCCGACTGGCTGACGATGGATGGAACAAAGCTGACCCTGAGCAACGCGCCCAAGTCCGGCCGCGCCAGCCTGAATCTGCTGGTGTACACCACTGAGTGGGCGATTCCCGTGAACGTAAAGGCCAGTGTCAAGCTGAGCTATAAGGCTCCGAGGCTGAAACTGTCCGCTTCCTCTGTCACCCTGTCGGAGACGGACAGCCTGGGGGTGACATTGAAGCTGACTGCCGGAAAGCAGAGTCTGGAAGAACTGAATGTAAAGAGCGTGACCCTGCCCGCAGGCTTTGAAGATACCGAATTGAATCTGTATACGGGAGAAATTGCTCTGGTACCCATCGGAGAAATTCCCACGGGCAAACAGGCAGTGCGGGTAAGCTTCTACGGTACCGATTCCGTTCTTGATCTGCCCCTGAGGGTGAACAAGAGAACGCCGACCCTGAGACTCAGCAAGACCTCCGTGAGCCTGAACGCGGAGCTTGGGGACAGCATGACCCTGAAGGTGACAGCCACCCCGGCGGACTTGGACTTGGCCAAAGTAACGGTCACGAATCCCAGCGAAGCGCTGGAAGTGTCCCCTGTGAACGAAGACGGCGAATTCACCGTAACGGTCAAACAGGGTTCCGCCTCCAAGGCGTCCTATGCGCTGATGGTTCAGGCGCCCACCGGCAAGGCGGCAAAGCTGACGGTGAAGACCCTGGCGGCAGGGCAGAAGGTGACCATGAGCCTGAAAGCTGCGGGCAGCATCGATCTGACCTTCCCGGAAAAGGGCGTTGCGCTTCAGCCCAAATACCGGAACTACGCCGGTGAGCTGGAAAATGTGGTCTATACCCTGGCACTGAAGCAGGGGAAAGTCACTTTGGACGCGGCCTTTGATGATTATCTGACCATAGGTGAAGATGGGCTGATTCGCTGGAACGGAACCGGCAGTCTGGAGAGCGGCAATGTTTGCCTGATTACCATGACGGGCGAGCTTCCCAACGGCACAATGCTGTTCGCTACCGCGCAGGTGAGAGTGACCCAGACCCCTGTGATCCTGAGACTCAGCAAGGCCAGCCTGAGCCTGAACAAGCGTCTGGAAGAGAAGACGCAGGTGACGGTGACCACCAGCACCAGAGGCTATACCCTGGGCGATGTGGAGCTTCTGGTAACGGACAATAAGAACGTACCCTCCGACGGCCTGACCGCGGCTTACGAAAACGGTCTGCTCACCCTGTCGGTGAACGAGAAGACGGTTTACGGCGGCAGCTACAAGGTGCAGCTGTGGGTCACGCCCAAGAGAGTCACGACACTTATGGTGAGAATTCCCGCGGAGAAGAAATCCGCTGTGACCATGACCGCGAGAGCCAGGGGCGGTATCGACGTGATCCGTGACGCCTCTGAGGTCGTGGTGACGCCCACCTACAGGAACTGCCTCGACGGAGCTTCTCTGAAGAAGCAGGTCAAGGTGACATGGGCACAGGACGGCAGGAACTACAGTCAGGACGTGACGGAAGACTTCATCCTGACCTGGGCACAGGACGGGACGCTGCATGTGTCGAAGGTTCCCGGGAAAGAGCTGGCGCTGACCGGCAAGTACCGTCTGGAGATCCTGTGCGAGGGCATGGAGAAGGAAGCCTATACGGCGCTTTCCGTGAAGTGCGGTACGGCCAGATTTACAGTCGCTTCCGTATCGCTTTACGCCAAGGACGTCAACGACATGGCGCGTCTGACCATTACCACCACGGACAAGACGGTGAACACGCTGGAACGTGTGGAGCTGAAGGACGCCAGATTGAAAGGCACATATGAGGTGCTGGATCTTGGCGGCGGTCAGTTCGCGCTCTGTCTGATTCCCGGCGCGAAAGCAAAAACCGGCACAGTGACGCTGAACCTCTTCTGCGAGGGCAACACCACAGCAAAGCCCAGCGGAACGGTATCGGTCAAGGTGGAGATCCGGTAAACAAAGACAGAAAGGAATGAGTCGTTTTTCGGCTCGTTCCTTTTTGGCGTTTTTCGCTGAGATGTGTAAGCAGACTGTGGGTGGCTCATCTGCGGCAGCATCCCGCCGTTTGCAGGTTTTTATAGGTTTTGCTTCGATTAAGGGAAAAAAACGGCTGTTTTTTAATCCTTTTGCGCATTGTTTTTCCTTCCGAAAAGAAGTATGATTTTGTCGATCAGATAAGTATCTTGGAGGAATCAAAATGACGGTGGCAGAGGCCGAAGACGAATACCTGAAAGCGGTAAGGCTTGGACAAAAGGAGTGTGCCGTGCTGCAGGGGAAGGGGCAGAACCCGTTCCCGGTGGTGCTGGATCAAATATTGGGCGACGGTGTTTCGGAGGGCGCGCAGAATGTCGGCACGCTGGAAATACCCATTGAACGCATCGTTGGCGTGAAAAGCGCGGGGAGAATTTCCGCTTTTTCGGCGGGCTTTTTTCCGCTGCTGGACTGCGAGTCGGAATTCGCAATGAAGTGGATGACGCTGTGCCGGGCGCATCAGGGGGACGAGGGCATCCGCGACCCCATAATTTGCTATGAATATCTGGGAAATTTCTATGTTCAGGAGGGAAATAAGCGCCTGAGCGTGCTGAAATATTACGGAGCAATCAGAATTCCCAGCGTCGTTTACCGGATCGTGCCGCCTATGAGCGACAACCCGGAAATTCGCGCTTATTATGAGTTTCTGGATTTCTTCAAATATACGCGGCTTTACGACGCCCTCTACACCCATCCGGGGTGCTACATCCAGCTGCTGGCGCTTACCAATCTGCCGAAGGACCGGGAGTGGACGGAGGAAGAACGCCGCCGTTTCCGGGCGTATTTTCAGTATTTCCGGGAGGCGTTCGATGCGCTGGGAGGCCGGAGCCTGCATATCCGGGCGGAGGAAGCGCTGCTTTTGTGGCTGCAGGTGCATCCCTTTACCGATTTGGGAACGCTGTCCGGCGCACAGCTGAAAAAAACCCTCGGCGAATTGTGGGAAAACGTGGTGGCAATGGATCTGCCGGATCTGGTGGTGCGGACGGAAGCGGCGGGAACCGCCGCAAAGCAGTCGCTGTTCGGCAGACTGTGGCGGCCGGGACATGTCAATGTTGCCTTCGTTCACCAGCGTACCGTGGAGACCAGCCCATGGACGTGCGCCCATGACGTGGGAAGAAAGCATCTGGAGGACGCTCTGGGGAACGCCGTCACGGTGCGCAGCTATTTTGGCGCGGACACGGCCGCTCAGGCGGAAGCGCTTCTGGAACAGGCCGTCGCGGACGGCGCGGAGGTCATTTTCACTACGACGCCCCAGCTGGTCGCGCCCAGCCTGAAGGTCTCCATCCGCTATCCCAAGGTGCGGTTCCTGAACTGCTCCATTCATATGCCTTATTCCACGGTTCGCACCTACTACAGCCGCATCTACGAGGGAAAATTCATCACCGGCGCGATCGCCGGGGCCATGGCGGACAACAACAGAATCGGCTACGTGGGTTCTTATCCGATTTTTGGCGTCCCCGCTTCCATCAACGCCTTTGCCCTCGGCGCGCAGCTCACCAATCCCAGAGCGCAGATCGAGCTGAAATGGTCGTGCATGCCGGGCAACCCGACGCAGGAGTTCATCCGGGACGGAATCCGCGTGATCTCCAACCGGGATACACCGGCGGAGGACAAGCTGCACACGGAATACGGCACCTATTACATCGACGGCAGCGGCGAATTTATCCCGTTGGGTTCACCCTGCTGGATATGGGGAAAGTTCTATGAAAACGTGATACGGGCGATCCTGTCCGGCACATGGGACGACATTCACGGGCAGGCGGTGAACGACTGGTGGGGGATGAGCAGCGGCGTGATCGACGTAAAGCTGGCGGACGATCTGCCGGAGGGCATCAAGAATCTGGCGCTCTACCTGCGCAGCGGCATCAAAAACGGAACGATCGACCCCTTCCGCAGGAAGATCGTCGCACAGGGCGGCGTAGTCAAGAACGATGGCATACGGACGCTTGGGGCGGAAGACCTGCTTCACATGGACTGGCTGTGCGAGAATGTCCACGGCGCGATTCCCGCCTATGACGAGCTGCTCCCGATTTCCAAACCGACGGTGCGGCTTCTGGGCATTTACCGGGACACCATTCCGGCGGATGATGTTACGTAAACCATAGATCAAAAAAGGACGTGTTGCAGTGCTGCAATACGTCCTTTTTGCGTATCATACTGAACTCCAATTAAAATCTTTGATTTTAATCAGGAAATAGTATCAGACCCGACCGGTAAACAGGTCGCACTGGATATCCACAACGTCGTCCAGAGAAATCTCCGTCCCGTCCAGCATGACCATTGTGCGGCGGCTGAGGTCGATTTTTTTCAGATTTCCCTTGAGCGTCCCGTATGCGCCGCCCTGCTTGCGGCGGTCAGGGATGAAACAGGTCACGGTGATCTCCGGGTGCGCCGGGGCGGCGTCCAGAAGGATTTGCTGCTTTTGATCCAGAATGTCCCGGCTGTATTCCGTCAATTCCGCCCGGCTATCCGTCAGACGGCCTGCCTCCTGAAGAACGGCCTCGTAGCCGGTGAGGGCGGAGAAGGGGGAAAACTGCGCGGCTCTGTCCATGGCGGACATGGGGGGATGCTTCCGGGAAACGGGGTGGGGCAGATAAAGCAGATCGTCATATTCGCCCATTATGCTTTGTGTCCTCCTATCTGACCGTTCCGGTCTCTGGCGGTTGCGCCTTCCTCCAAGTCCATGCCTTTCAGAATGGCGTTTTTTCCGTACTTCTTTTTGATGGCCAGCACCGCCTGCTGGCGGCGCTTTTCCCGCTCACGAGCGGCTGCTTCTTCGGCGCGGCGCTTCTCCTGAGAAGCGAAATCGGAGAAAAAGTCCAGCTGCTCAGTGCTTTCATGGCGGGGCAGGGAGTTCTCCGGGACGATGTGGTTGGCGGACAGATACAGCCGCCTGACCAGAAGAGCAGAGTTCACGATGCGGTCGTAAAGTTCTGCAACAGCACTGACGATGGCCTTGGAGGAAGCGGTATGCCCGCCCAGATTCACGGTGCCGTGGGCGTGCTTGGGAATTCTGCGGCCGTAGCGGTCAACGGTGACGGGGCCCTGATAGGCGCGGCTTCGTTCCGGGTCGGTGAGATTTTCAATATCGTAGCCCACCGTCAGGACGATCTGGTCGGTGACAAGTCCTTTGTCTACTAAGTCCAAGGAAAGATCATCCGCCATTTCCCTGACGACCAGCCGGGCCTTTTCAGCGGTATAGGGGCATTGCAGCACCTGACCGGGGCTGATGCTGCTGGACTCCGGCTTGTATGCCTTGATGTCCGCGATGGTGCACGGCTCCCACCCCCAGGCGTGGTCGATCAGCAGCTGGGCGTTGACGCCGAACAGCTTATACAGCAGGTCTTCGTTGTAAAATTCCGTAGGCTTGCCCACGGAACACCGGGCGACGTCGCCCATGGTGCGCAGCCCCACCTTTTCCAGCTTCTTCGCGTAGCCGGGGCCGACCCGCCAGAAATCCGTCAGGGGACGGTGAGACCACAGCTCCTGCCGGTAGCGCAGCTCGTCCAGCTGGGCGATGCGCACGCCGTTTTTGTCTGCGGGAATGTGCTTCGCCACAATGTCCATGGCTACTTTGGCAAGATACAGATTCGTCCCGATTCCGGCGGTGGCCGTAATGCCGGTATTTTCCAGAATGTCCAGAATGATCTTCATGGCGAGCTTTTCCGGAGTCAGGCGGTAGAGATTCAGGTAATTTGTGGCGTCGATGAACACCTCGTCGATGGAGTAGGGGTGGATGTCCTCCGGGGCGACGTATTTGAGATAAATATTGTAAATGGCCGCGCTGGTCTCCATATAAAACGCCATCTGCGGGGGCGCGACGATGTAGTCCACCTCCAGCTCCGGGTGACCGCGCAGTTCGGTGTAGTCGTGGGATTTGCCGGTAAAAGTGCGTCCCGGGGCGGAATTCCGGCGCAGCGCGTTGACCTGTCCGATTTTCTGTACGACCTCAAACAGCCGCGGCCTGCCGGGAATGCCGAAGGATTTCAGAGAAGGGGAGACCGCAAGGCAGATGGTTTTGTCGGTGCGGCTGGGGTCGGCGACCACCAGATTGGTGATCATGGGGTCTAACCCACGCTGGATGCACTCCACGGAGGCGTAGAAGGATTTCAAGTCGATGGCAATATAGCTTCGGTCTTTCATTCCGGCGCGGCCTCCTTTTATACGAGTTTTTAATAAAACGCTGAAAAGCGTTTTATTAGGCCGCAGGATTGCGGCCGGCGGCCATTGCCGCAAAAAAACGAAGTCAATACATTTCTTACCGCCGCCCAGGCGGTCTGCCGTGAAACGGCAGAATAAAATGATGAAATCATTTTATTAAGAAATAGTAT
>ERZ780167.958-NODE-958-length-27552-cov-8.934175_pt1 | contig 27552 bp, 24 predicted proteins | sample MGYA00510982_ERZ780167 | MGnify/ENA primary metagenome ERZ780167 (study PRJEB29588, sample SAMEA2146107) | human gut metagenome | biome: human gut; feature: human-associated habitat; material: faeces | place: Denmark | collected 2008/2010 ... | reverse complement strand
TCTTCTCAGTAAATTTACCATCACGTGGTGCTCTAACGTCAGCGATTACGATGCTGTAGAAAGCATAGCTCTTACGACCGCCGCGCTGCAATCTGATCTTTGTTGCCATTTTTTAAATCTAATTTTAATTTAATTATTAAATGAGGTTTGAATTTTATGCTGCCATCTCGTGACAGCGGGTGCAAAGGTACTACTTTTATTTGGTACCCACAAATTTTTATCCTATTTTATAGGCTTTTTTAGCATTCTTTTAAGAATCAAGCCCTTATCGGATGCGATCTGCTGCCTTTACCAGCTTTTCATCGTCATTGATGCCCTTGTAAGCCATTGCCAGCAGGATGATGCTGACGATAGGCAGGCAGGCTGCAAACTCGATGCTCACCTTGCCCTCTATCTCCGGAATCGGAATGATGCCGAAGAGAATCAGAACATAGTCGATGAGCCAGAGCACATTGAGCAGCATGGCGTTCTTGCAGATTGACATCTGAACCTTGCGATTCTTATAAAGGAATATCGTTACCAACGATAGTATCGCCGTTACGCTCAGCAGGACAAACAAGGGGATACAGGTGGTAGAGACAGCAAGACCGCCATCTCCCATCACCACGCCCAGATTGTAAACCAGACTGTCTGCGCCCATTCCTTTTGGCTCAACACTGCCAACAGGCAGGAACAGGCAGAGCGCACATACGATTACCGCCAAAAGCAGAAACAGAGTCTGTTTGCGCTGTATCATATTTTTTCTTCCCTTTATTACAACTCATTGACAGTAGGACGATACTCTTTTGAAGGGTCGCGCCAGAAGATGCTGTTCTCGACAAACTCCTGGGTAGCAATCAATGTTGCTTTTGGCAACTTCTCATAGTAGCGAGAGATTTCAATCTGCTCACGGTTCTCGAATACCTCTTCCAAAGAGTCGTTGTAAGAAGCAAATTCCTGAAGCTTCTTGCTCAAGTCCTGCTTAATCTCAACCGAAATCTGGTTGGCACGCTTAGCAATGATAGCTACGCTTTCATAAATGTTATGAGTATCATCACAGAGGTCCATGATGTTACGAGTAACTGTGTTTACTGGTGCATTTGATTTCTTGTAATCCATAATTATAGTACTATTATTATTCTTTTTGTGATTATTACCTTATTAAATATATACTACTTGTCGGCAAGCTTTTCGAGCGAATCCTCAGGGTGAGCCTTCTCATACTCCTTGCATTTCTCGATATACTTCTCGGCGAGTGAGCGCTCCTTAGAATCAGGATACTCATTGATGAAGCCGTAACACTCATCCTCAGCGTCCTGATAACGCTCCAGCTGCTTGCTCTCCACACTCATCTTGGCAAGCTCAAACTTGCTCTTCATAACCAGTGAAGCAAACTCCTCGCGGCGGTTGCTGTAAGGATAGTCCTTCAGGGCATTCTGAGCTGTGACGATGCAGGCCTCATAATTGTTGCCGCCATTGGTACAGTTGCCGAAGTAGGTTCCCAAATCAAAATAGAGATGGGCGCTCTTGTATTCCTTCTCCACGAGCAGATCCTGCAGGGCATAGAGACGGCTGGTAGCCTGATCCTTGAGATGAGCATTAGGGAAGATGTCGAGATACTCCTGGAAGGCAGCGATGGCTGTCATCGTGGTGCTCTGGTCCAATCGTGGCTCAGGAGCATTCTGAAAGAGACTCTCGCCCACGTAATACTTGGCGTTCTCTGCATAACGACCCTTAGGATAGGAAGAGAAATACTTCTTGAAATACTCAGATGCAGTCTCGTAATCCTTCATTCCGAACTCAGCCATGGCAAGCATATAGAGGCATTCCTCGCCCTCGGTAGAACCCTTCTTCATGGTAACGAGTTCCTGCAGGAGAGGTACGACACGAGAATACTTGCCCTGAGCATAACATTGCTTGGCATACTCGTACTTCAAAGTATAATCACCCGATTTGGTGATCTGGTTATATTCGTTCACACAGCTGGTCATCAGCAGTGCTACGCATGATGCGATAAGAGTCAATTTCTTCATAATTCTCATTTTGAGATGCAAAGTTACTCATAATTTACTTATTATCAAAAGAAAAAATACATTTTTTCGCAAAATATTAATCTTTATAACGATTAATGGCGATTTTTTTGTATTTTTGCACCTAAATTCTGTGATTATGGACTTTAAAATTACATCAAAATACAAACCGACGGGCGACCAGCCACAGGCTATCCGACAGCTTACCGAAGGCATTGAGCAGGGTGAGCCAGCGCAGGTTCTGCTGGGCGTTACCGGTTCGGGAAAGACTTTTACCGTTGCCAATGTCATCGCGAACATCGGCAAACCAACGCTTATCCTGAGCCACAACAAAACGCTCGCTGCACAGCTCTATCAGGAGATGAAGGGATTCTTCCCTGAGAACGCCGTAGAATACTACGTATCCTACTACGACTATTATCAGCCGGAAGCCTACCTGCCTACCACCGATACATACATTGAGAAAGACCTTGCCATCAACGACGAGATAGACAAGCTGCGACTGGGAGCCGTCTCTGCCCTACTCTCCGGCAGGAAAGACGTCATCGTGGTTTCGTCCGTATCATGCATCTACGGTATGGGCGGACCGGTGGCGATGCAGGAGAACATCATCAAAATCAAGAAGGGACAGACGCTGGACCGCAACGAATTCCTGCGCAAGCTGGTGGATGCCCTCTACGTAAGAAACGACATCGAACTGCAACGCGGCAACTTCCGTGTGAAGGGAGAAACCGTTGACATCTTCATGGCATATAGCGACAACGTGCTGAGAGTCAGCTGGTGGGACGATGAGATAGACAGCATCGAGGAGGTGGATTCGATAACCTATCACCGTCTGGCTTCGTTCGAAACCTACGAGATTTATCCGGCTAACCTCTTCGTAACCACGAAGGAACAGCAGGAAAGTGCCATCCGTATGATTCAGGACGATATGGTGAAGCAGGAGGATTATTTCAAAAGCATCGGCGATGGAATCAAGGCGCAGCGCATCAAGGAGCGTGTAGAATACGACATAGAGATGATCAAGGAGCTGGGCCACTGTTCGGGCATCGAGAACTATTCGAGATATTTCGACGGCAGAAAGGCTGGCGAACGGCCATACTGTCTGCTGGATTTCTTCCCGAAAGACTTCCTGCTGGTGGTGGACGAGAGCCACGTGAGCATTCCGCAGATTGGCGCCATGTATGGTGGCGACAGGGCGAGAAAGAAGAACCTCGTGGAATATGGTTTCCGATTGCCTGCCGCCTTCGACAACCGTCCGCTGACGTTCGAGGAGTTCCACAGTCTGATTCACCAGGCTATCTACGTCAGTGCCACCCCTGCCGATTATGAATTGAGAGAGGCTGAGGGCGTAGTGGTAGAACAGCTCATCCGTCCTACGGGCTTGCTGGATCCGGAGATTGAAGTACGTCCGAGCGAGAACCAGATAGATGACCTGCTGGATGAAATCCTGACCCGCACGCACCGCAATGAGCGAGTGCTCATCACTACGCTTACCAAGCGCATGGCAGAGGAGCTGACGGAATTCCTGCTGAACCATGACGTGAAGGCTGCATATATCCATAGCGATGTGGCTACGCTGGACCGAGTAAAGATTATGAACGATTTGCGAGCTGGCGTTTATGATGTACTGGTGGGTGTGAACCTGCTCCGTGAGGGGCTCGACCTTCCTGAAGTTTCGCTTGTAGCCATCCTGGATGCTGATAAAGAGGGATTCCTGCGCAGTCACCGTTCGTTGACGCAGACTGCGGGTCGTGCTGCAAGAAACGTGAACGGAAAGGTAATCATGTATGCAGATAATATTACAGATAGCATGCAGAAGACCATCGACGAAACCGCCCGCCGAAGAAGCATCCAGCTGCAGTATAATGCCGACCACGGCATTACGCCAAAGCAGATTCAGAAGGCGATTACCTCGGCATTGCCAACCAGCAAGGAGGAGGCAGGAAATGGATTGGGAAGTGGTTATGGAAGCGGTTCCGGGAAAGCTTCTGGAGCAGGTTCAGGGAAAGCTTCTGGAGCAGGTTCAGGTATCAATTCTGCATCATTCCGCTCTATTCAGGGAGCTGACGGTTCGAAACAGCGAGTTTACATCGAACCAGACAGCACCACGATGGTTGCCGACCCTATCGTCCGCAGCATGAGCAAGGAGGAATTGGAGAAGAGTATCGCCAATACCACCGCCCTGATGAAGCAGGCTGCCAAGGACCTCGACTTCATGCAAGCCGCACAATATCGCGACGAAATCATCCGATTGCAGAAGGAATTGGAAGAAAAAAATAATTAATAATTATATGCAAATAGCGTAGAAATCTGATTGATTTCTACGCTATTTTCTTTATTCGAAGGAAAGCTTCTTCAAGCGGGTACGCAACAGCTCGGCTTCGCTCTTTCTGATGGACAACTTGATGGTACAGGTATTGTCGAAAGTCTGATCCACAATACGGGGATTCATCTCCTTGACAATCCTCATCACATCATTCATCATCGGATAAGTGAAATCGTAGGTAACGATTTCCTCCACCTGCTGCGTCACTTCCTCACAATGCGCCAAAGCATCTATTGCTGCTTCACGATAAGCAACAATCAATCCACTGGTACCCAACTTCACACCTCCGAAATAGCGGATGACGACAATGAGAATATCCGTCAATTCCGCCTTCGTGATTTGTCCAAGGATAGGCTTGCCAGCCGTAGAAGAGGGTTCACCATCATCATTGGCACGGAACTCGGTACGCTCCGGACCCAGCATATAGGCATAACAACAATGTCGGGCATCGTAATATTTCTTACGGTACCCGGCAACAATCTCCTTCACCTCGTCAACGGTCGTAACGTGGTGAGCAAAGGCGAGAAACTTACTCCTTTTCTCGGTGTAATATCCCTCGCCTACTGTATCTGATATAGTCTTAAATTCGTCAATCATTAATCCAACTTGTGAATAATCAATCCGCTACGCAACTTAGGCTCAAACCAGGTTGCCTTTGGTGGCATAATCTTACCACTGTCTGCAATGTCCATAATCTGCTGCATGGTGACTGGATGCAAGGCTAAAGCCATCTTCATCTCACCACTATCTACACGACGCTTCAACTCTCCGAGTCCACGAAGTCCACCCACGAAGTCGATACGCTTGTCAGAACGCAAGTCCTTGATGCCCAGAATTTCATCGAGAATCAAACGGGATGAAATGTCTACATCGAGCACACCGATTGGGTCCTCATCATCATAGGTTCCTGGCTTGGCAAACAGACCGTACCATTTGCCGTCCAGATAAAGGAGGAAAGAATGGAGAGCGGCTGGCTTCAGGATATCCAAGCCAAACTGTTCGATAGCTGCATCAATGGCAAACTTCTCATAGCATGGGATTCCCTCCTCGTCGCCAGATACATTCACATTAATCGCATCTATCTCGATTACCTCGAAGTTCTTGGTCAAGGCATCAAGGAACTGTTCTGATGTCAAGCCATTCAAGTCCTTCACTACTCGGTTGTAATCAAGGATGGTCAACTGGCTAGCCTGGAAGCAGACAGCCATGAAATAGTTGTATTCCTCCTTACCGGTATGGTTAGGATTCTGCTTAGCCTTCTCTGCACCCACCAAAGCAGCGGCTGCCGAACGGTGATGACCGTCAGCTATATAGAGACTAGGCATCTTGGCAAATTCAGCGGTGATGGTTTCGATATCCTCGTCATCGCTGACAATCCAGAACTGGTGACGGAAGCCATCAATCGGAGCGATGAAATCATACTCAGGCTCTGTTGCAGCATAGCGCATCAGAATCTCATTGAGCACTGAATTATCTGGATAAGCGAAGAAGACTGGTTCGATATTGGCATTGCAGACACGAACGTGCTTCATGCGGTCCTCTTCCTTATCGCGGCGGGTGAGCTCATGCTTCTTGATGACACCCGTCATATAATCATTTACGTATGCACCCACAACAAGACCATACTGAGTCTTGCCATTCATGGTCTGTGCATAGATATAATACTGTTCCTTATCATCCTGCTTCAACCAGCCGTTCTCCTGGAACTTCTTGAAGTTCTCTGCAGCGCTTTCATAGACGCGAGGATCATACTCAGATGTACCTGGTTCGAAGTTGATTTCAGGTTTAATAATATGATAAAGGCTTTTCTCGTTATCGCCAGCCTCGGCACGAGCTTCCTCTGAATCGAGGACATCGTATGGACGAGACTCAACTTGCTCGACGAGATTTTTAGGAGGTCTTACTCCCTTAAAAGGTTTTACTATTGCCATAATATTTCGTTTAAATTGACTAGTTTAATAAAAACATGAAAAGCCCATCAAGAGTGCTTCTGTGAAAAAGCACCCTTCATGAGCTATATGTATGGGAAGAATAATTACTTATTTACCTGGAACTTGGTGCAGCCATCTGCAAAGAACGCATTGATCTGCTTGGCGGCAGCAATACCGGCATTGATGTTAGCCTCGGCTGTCTGCGCACCCATCTTCTTAGGTGTTGAGAAGTAGCGACCCTCAAACTTGGCGAAGTCGGCATCAGCATCTGGCTTGATGTCGGTGATGAACTTCAAGTCCTCACGCTCAGCGAGAAGTTTCAGAAGCTCAGGCTCATTGATTACCTCCTTGCGGGCAGTGTTGATAAGGATACCACCCTTTGGCAACTGGTTTACAGTCTTGTAGTCGATGCTCTTGATAGTCTCTGGAGTAGCAGGGATATGAAGAGAAACGATGTCGCAAGTCTGGAACAACTCATCCTGAGATTTCACGGCGTGAACACCGGCAGCCTCAATGGCATCTGCTGGGCAGAATGCATCATAGGCAGCTACCTCCATACCGAAGCCCTTGGCGATGCGAGCTACGTTGCGACCCACGTTACCGAAAGCCAAGATACCCAACTTCTTGCCCTTCAACTCAGAACCAGCCTTGCCGTTGTAGAAATTACGAACGGTGAAAACCAGCAGACCGAATACCAACTCGGCTACGGCGTTGGAGTTCTGACCCGGAGTATTCTCAGCCACCACGTTGTGAGCAGTAGCAGCAGCCAGGTCGATATTATCATAACCGGCACCGGCACGAACGATGATCTTGAGGTTCTTGGCAGCGTCGAGCACCTCGGCATCAGCCTTGTCAGAACGGATAATCATCGCGTCCACATCCTTCACAGCATCGAGAAGCTGAGCCTTCTCTGTATATTTTTCGAGCAGCACGAGTTCGTTGCCTGCTCCCTCTATTTCTTTCTTAATGCCCTCGACAGCAGCTGCTGCGAATGGCTTTTCTGTTGCAACTAATACTTTCATATTACGATTTTACTTGGAACATTGAACTTGGAACTTTTTTCCCTTTGAACTTTGAGCTTTGAACTTTGAACTTTATGATTTGTCTTTTCCCTTAAAAGCTCCTAATTATAATAGATTATAATCTTTGGAGTAATCATAAAGTTCAATGTTCAATGTTCAATGTTCAAAGTTTCTCGAATTCCTGCATTGCCTTGACGAGTGCCTGAACACCCTCCATGGTCTGTGCATTGTAGCAGCTGGCACGGAAACCACCTACTGAACGGTGCCCCTTGATACCAACCATACCACGCTCTGTAGCGAAATCGAGGAATGGTTTCTCCAACTCCTTGTACTCATCGTTCATTACGAAGCAGATGTTCATCAAAGAGCGGGATGCCTCATCTACAGTACCCTTGAAGAGCTTGTTGCGGTCAATCTCTGTATAGAGAACCTCAGCACGCTCGTGAGCACGCTTGTCAGCAGCCTCAACACCACCGTTAGCCTTCAACCAGCGGAGATTCTCCATCAGGGTGTAGATAGGAACTACAGGAGGAGTATTGAACATACTGCCCTTCTCTACGTGAGTGCGATAATCGAGCATGGTAGGAATCTCGCGAGGAGCCTTGCCGAGCATCTCATCCTTCACGACGATGACGGTAACACCTGCCATAGAGAGGTTCTTCTGAGCACCTGCATAGATGGCGGTATACTTGGAAACATCTACAGGACGGCTCATGATATCTGATGACATATCAGAAATCAATGGAACGTTCACGTCTGGATCGACACGGAGTTCAGTACCATATATAGTATTGTTGCTTGTCAAATGCAAATAATCACAATCGGCTGGCACATTGTTAGGAACCTGAGGATAGAAAGTGTAGTTGGCGTCGGACGATGATGCGATCTCCACGACCTCACCAAAATGCTTCGCCTCTTTCATTGCCTTCTTAGCCCAAGTACCAGAATTAATGTAGGCAGCCTTCTTGATGAGGAAGTTGGCAGGAATCTGCATAAACTGCAATGACGCACCACCACCAAGGAAGATAACGGAGTAACCCTCAGGAATGTCAAGAAGCTCCTTGAAAAGGGAGACAGCCTCGTCAACAACTGGCTGGAAATCCTTAGCACGGTGGCTGATTTCCATCAATGAAAGACCTGAACCATTAAAATCCAAAATCTGCTTTGCTGTGTTCTCAATCACTTCGCGTGGAAGCATTGATGGACCTGCGTTAAAATTGTACTTCTTCATCTTATTATAATTATTTAAGTAATTAATCGTATATTACTCCTGTTAGCAGGAGACATACATGCGCAATCCACCCATATAGGCTTAGCTGTAAACCTTATGATAGGACTTACGACTGCGAAATTACATTTTTTATTTCAAACTACCAAATTTTTCTGCACATTTTTACCATTTTGGGCATAAATCTTTCTTTTTGTCATCAGTTTTAACATATTATCTGCATATTTATGCCCTAAATTACAATTTATAACCTAAAAAGCCTCATCTGGAAACAGATTCCAAGATGAGGCTTTTACTAGCTTTAAATTTATCTCACTTTGCAGTTTTTTTATCCAAAGTCTGAATTTTTATCTCACTTCCTCGACAATCGTCTTTACGCCTTTAATCTTTTCGCCCTTCACGTTGTTGAGTACGCTCTTCAGCTTAGGACGGGCAATGGCTGCATAGGCGTATCGGTCGTTGACATCAATCTTTCCGATTTCAGAAGAATTCAAGCCACCCTTCTTGCAAAGGAAACCAAGGATATCACCCTTGCTGATCTTATCCTTCTTTCCCTTACCTATATATAAAGTGGCCATCTTTGGCTTGGCTGGCGCAGGCAACTCATCAACGGCAGGAATCTCATAATCCTCAACCTCTGCATCTACATATTCCGGAATATGCTCTTCCGGACCCAGCAGGAAGAAAGCTCTACCCTGCGCTTCCCAACGGGCTGTACGACCCACACGGTGAATATAGCCGTCCTCGCTCTCAGGAATGTGGTAATGCACGATGTTGTCAATGTCTGGAATATCAAGACCACGGGAAGCCAGGTCGGTGCTCACCAGAATATTGGCACTGCCATTGCTGAAGCGGTAAAGAGAAGCTTCACGCTCCTTCTGCTCCAATCCGCCATGGAAGAAAGAAGTAGAGAACCCCTGCTCAACCAGATAGTTGTTGGTGCGCTCCACGCTGTCGCGATAGTTGAGGAAAACGATGGTGCTGGTTTCGCCCAGACTGCGAAGCAATCGACCCAGACTCTCCAGCTTATCCTTCACCGGACTTTCCACCTTATATATATGTACTCGCTCAGGTACCTGCTCCTCGTCCATGCGATAATCAATCTTCTCCACTCTACCCATGTGGACGAAGCGAGGAATCTCCTCTGCCTCAGTAGCAGAAAGCAGGAAGTGGCGGCGCAAGCCCGGCAAAGCCAGGATAAGACGGCTCATCTCGTCCTGGAAACCCATCTCCAGGCACTTGTCAAACTCGTCGATGACGAGATACCTGATATGATAAGGCGAGAAGTTGCCCTTGCTGAGATGGTCGTTCAATCTACCCGGTGTTCCGAAGATAATCTGCGGACGCACCTGTTTCAGTACCCGATGCTCATCCATCGCAGCACGACCGCCGTAGCAAGCCATGGCACGAAGTCCCGAACCCATATCCTTCAATACGGTAGATGACTGCAAAGCCAGCTCACGACCGGGAGTAACCACGATTGCCTGCGGCTCATCATCGCTGGCATCTACCAACTGAGAGAGCGGCAAGAGATAAGCCAACGTCTTTCCACTACCCGTAGGCGAAAGAACGACCACATCCTTATTGCCATGTGCAATAGATTGAAAAGCCTCCTGCTGCATCTCATTCAGCGAGATACCCAGTTTATTCAATATTCTATCTATCATATTTATATTTCTTTTCTTGTTTTTATTATTTCCTTTTCTTGTTTTTATTATTTCCTTTTCTTGTTTTATTATTTCCTCGTTTTCCGTTAGATCTTTTTTAAAAAATCTTTTATTTCTTGCTCTGATTTATCAGCTTGTCTATCTCATCAAATTCCTTACCCATGTTCAGGTTCAGATAGATGGTATAAAGCGGCAAGGCCCAGTGATCCTGATTATCGGGCATCATCTCCCGGTATTTTTCCAGATATGGCAAAGCCTTCTTGTAATCACTCAGTATCTGCATGCGTTGCTTGTTGGATTGATTCAGGTTCTTGTCCTGCTCCACAGCCATATTGAAGTAAGCCAGTCCTGCATTCAGATAGGTTCCCGGCATGGAATCGTTCTGGGCAATGACCTGGTCGCATACCTTGATGCAATCCTTGTACTTGCAGAGATTGAGCAGCAGGGTACTCTTGGTAAAGAGATAAATATCGTTCAGCGAATCAACAGCCAGCGCCTGATTGACCACATTCATTGCTGAATCGAGCTGGTTTTTCTCAGAATAGTATTCTACCAGACGAGGAAAGAAGAACGGGAACTTCGGAGCCTTCGAGAATCCATCCTTCAATGTAGCCACATATCTGACAGTATCCTTATCCAGCTTATAAGTCTCAGCCAGATACTGCAACATATAATTGTAATGTACCGTATCCTTCAATGCTTCGTATGAATGATGCAAGGTGGCCCTGCTGTTCTTCATCTTATAACCGGAATAAACTGCCCAATAGGCAGCAGTATAGAGCGGAGGATTCTTGCTCTGGAAATCATTGCCCTTGAAGAGAGGCTTGGTAGCGCAGTCGATATATAAATCGAAGAACTGATAAGCCTCAGGATACTTCTTCTTCTGGAGAAACCAGACGCCACCGTTGTAGATGTTCGGACGGAGACGCTTGAGATATTCAGCATGCGCCTTGCGATACTCTATATCCACCTTGCCCTTCCTGTTGGGAACCATCTCTACCGAGTCCAGCCCCTGGGCAATGAGAAACATCTGCTTGGCAAGATTGAAAAGCTGGGCGGTATCATACTTCTGCTTGAGATACAGCTTTTCATTACCCTGTTCATACTGCTTTCTGACAGCATCAAAGAGTGTAACCCAAATCTTCTTGTTGCCCTGGTTAGCCGAATCCTTCAAGAGTTTCTCCATGCTAGCCTGCGCCTTGTTCAGGTCCTTGCCCGCCTTGACCAAATCACGGGCAGCCGTAATCTCCTTCTTCTGAGCCTGCATCCCAAATGGAAGCCCGAAGAAAAGGACTATTGTAAACATCCATACGTATTTCAATCTTGTCATATCTGAATCTCTTTATATAATAAATTTCTTATCGCTTACTGCATTTTTATCTTACTGAGATAATTTCCTATCCTACTGAGATAATTTCCTATCTTACGGAGATATTTTCCTATCTTACGGAGATAATTTTCTATCTTACGGAGATAAAATAATATCCTACAGCAATTTCTTCCTTACTTACTACAGTAGTCGAAATAATACCAGTACGTATTTCCATAAGTATCACGGATAGCATTCTGCATTTCCTGCTTGTTCGCATACTTATGTTCCAACTGCTGATAGTCCTGGAAGTCAGTATCCACCACATTGTCGTGATACTCGATGACCGGCTTGCTGCGACGATGGATATAGAGCGTCAAAGCCTCCTTGTAATGAGTAGGGAGCTTGGCGGTCTTCACATCATAATGCTTGCACAGAGCTGCAACAAACTGATCCAGCTTCTTGTCGAGCAGCAGCGCACAGAGCTTGTAATCTTCCGGCTTGCGATATACCAGATGCTGCATCTTCATCGAATCGGTAGGTGCCTGCATCCAGCGGGGAGATCTCCACATCAATGACTTGACGGTAACGCTATCCGGTATCATCGCCTTACTGCCGCCAACCAACGGATAGGTAAACAGCTTGTCGGCAAGCTGGCCTGTATGATGCAGACTGGCTATGCGCAGCATGGTAAGCGAGGAATCTGTCTGCAATGACTTTCTGCCCACCTTCAGCGCCTCAGCATAATTCTTCTGCTTCATCAACCGTTCCATCTTCATACGTTCGTGGAACAGGCGGTCGTTGCTTGCCACAAAGTTCATCACTACAATCATCACCAACATCAGGAAGAGGTTGATCCACATATACTTGGACAGCCACCCGCTGCTATGAGGCTCCTGCTCCAGAGGTTCCAGCTGTCTGATGACCCATACGGCTCCGCCGAAAGCCAAAAGGCACAAGGGAACCACTATCCACCAGGCACCGAGGGAATGATGAATGTCAACATCCGTAGGAATGTCGGTGATGACGGTAAGTATCAGGAAAGAAGGAAAATACGTAAGAGCATGAAAGCGACGCTTTACCTGAGTTAACGCATAGACACCCAACTGCAGGATATAAAGTACCAACGTAATCAGCAGTGGGGCGAATGTATAGCTATAATCGGTTTTACCATCACTCAGTACATGCTGGGCAACGGCTAATACATCTGCCTGGTAAAACGCCAGGTAGCAATAAACAAAAATGATAAAGACAATAGCACAAGCGAAGTGCATCTTCGCTGTGCTATTCTTTTTATTTCCCATAAAATTTATCTACATTAATTTTTCTTCAGCACCAATGCTGTGCGGGCTGGCAGATAGAGCTTCAGCCACTCCTTGCGATCGTTCATATAGAGAGGATCGTAGGTCGTGAGATGTGTCAGTTCATCATCATTCAAGCCATTACCGCCGAACGCCTTGTTGTCTGTATCAAGCACTACGCTGTAAGCACCTGTAGGAACAAGGAAACCATAATCGGTAAACGAACGGGTTGGCGAGAAGTTGAACACGAAGAGCAAGTCGCCTCGCATGTAGGCTAGAACCTGATCTCCATCATTGTGCCAGATCTCAACAACTGGTGTCTTGTTAAAATTCTTTTCGCTCGTAATTGTCTTGAGCATTGCTTTATCGAAATCGCCTAAGTAATGATAGCACAATTCCTTATTGTCTACCAGGTTCCACTGGCGACGGGCATACTTATAGCTCCAGCCATTACCCTCACGAGGGAAGTCAATCCACTCTGGGTGGCCAAACTCATTACCCATGAAGTTCAGGTAACCACCATTGATGGTTGATGCTGTAGCCAGACGAATCATCTTATGCAGAGCTATACCGCGGTGAACCACATCGTTCTCATCACCCTTCTTGAAATGCCAGTACATATCGGCATCAATGAGACGGAAGATGATGGTCTTGTCGCCTACCAGTGCCTGGTCATGACTCTCACAATAAGAGATGGTCTTCTCGTCAGCACGGCGGTTCTTGATCTCCCAGAAGATGCTGGATGGCTTCCAGTCTTCATCCTTCAATTCCTTGATGGTCTTGATCCAGTAGTCAGGAATGTTCATCGCCATACGGTAGTCGAAGCCATAGCCGCCGTCTTCAAACTTGGCAGCCAGTCCTGGCATTCCGCTCACCTCCTCGGCAATGGTAATCGCATTCTTGTTCACCTCATGAATCAGACTGTTGGCAAGAGTAAGATAGCAGATAGCATTATCGTCCTCATGGCCGTTGAAGTAATCGCCGTAGTTGCAGAATGCCTCACCCAATCCATGGCTGTAATACAGCATAGAAGTTACACCGTCGAAGCGGAAGCCATCGAAATGGAACTCTGTAAGCCAGAACTTGCAGTTGCTCAGCAGGAAGTGAATCACCTCGTTCTTACCGTAGTCGAAGCAGAGACTGTCCCAAGCCGGATGTTCGTGACGGTCGCCAGGATAGAAATACTGGTTAGGATCGCCGGCAAGATTGCCAAGGCCCTCAATCTCGTTCTTCACTGCATGAGAATGAACGATATCCATGATAACAGCAATACCATTCTGATGAGCCGTATCAATAAGATCCTTCAACTCTTCAGGAGTACCGAAACGGCTGCTGGCTGCAAAGAAGCTGCTCACATGATAACCGAAGGAACCATAATATGGATGCTCCTGGATAGCCATGATCTGGATGCAGTTGTAACCGTCCTCGATGATGCGAGGCAATACATTCTCCTTGAACTCAGTATAGGAACCTACCTTCTCGGCATCCTGACTCATACCGATATGGCACTCATAGATCAAAAGCGGAGTAGTCTTTGCCTTGAAAGTCTTCTTCTTCCATTTGTAAGGCTCCGGATTCCATACCTGTGCTGAGAAAATCTTGGTCTGCTCATCCTGTACCACGCGCTGAGCCCAAGCAGGGATTCGCTCGCCTTCGCCACCTTCCCAGTGAACCTTCATCTTATAGAGGTCACCGTGCTTCATTGCCTTTTCAGGAAGCTTCAACTCCCAGTTGCCTGAATTTTTCACTCTCTTGGCACGATACTTTTCTGTCTCCTTCCAATCGTTGAAATCGCCGATGAGATAGATATCGGTAGCATTAGGCGCCCACTCACGAAACACCCATCCCTTCTCTGTCTTGTGAAGGCCGAAGTACTCGAAACCGTTGGCAAAATCACTCAAGGTAGTCTTGCCGTTATTGGTGAGCTGTGCCATCTTCCAGAGAACGTGGTCGTGGCGGCCGCGGATAGCATCCTCATAGTCTGCCAGATAAGGATCGTTCTTTACAAGTCCTATATGTTTAACAGCAGCAGCCTTGGTTGTCTTCTTGCAGGCAGTCTTCTTGACTGCTGTCTTCTTGGCTGTTGTCTTCTTAGTTGTAGTCTTCTTTTCTGTTGCCATGGATTATAGATTTAAATTATATTGTGTATTCGATTGAGAACCTGCCCTATATTAAGCCTTGATCTTGAAGATGGCCTTGCGGATGGCGCCCTTGCCGATACAAGGCTGATGACCATCCTCTGGCCAGAAGATGGCAAACTGACCTGGCTTGCAAGTAACGAGCGTCTGTGCCTTCACACCAGGATATTTGGTGATATCCTTAGCCTCGTTGTACTCTACCTCAGGAAGGTCCTTCAAAGGAGTATATCCGTAGGTTTCCTCGTTATCAAGTGGAATCTGAATATCAATCATCTTGCGATGAGTCTCGATAACGGCATCCTCCTCTTTCTTACCCTGAGCCTCAGCGATATTCAGGAAAAGGTCTGCGCCCTGAATAGGATGCTTACCTACCTCAAGCTGAGCGAGATCATTCTCCTTTACAAACTTCACCACTTCTGGGAAGAGTGGATTAAGAGAGATATATCTCTCCAAATTGTCTAATGTATCAATTACCATAGTCTTACTTTGAACTTTGAGATTTGAACTTTGAACTTTATGATATGTTCACAGCTCAGAATCTCGATATTAATAATTGCTTTAAAATTCTCTATTATTTTCTGAAGAGATTAATCTTCAAAACGCTTGCCGTTTTCATAGGTTCCCTTGGCAGTAACCTGACCATTGCGGTCTTTCTCCACGAATCTGCCATCACGCATATCATTGCGATAGTTACCCTCGAAACGCTTGCCGTTCTTATCTTCCTCGATGCAGGCACCCTCACGCTTACCCTTGCGGTAATTACCCTTGAAGCGGCGGCCGTCGGCATAGTGAATCACTACATTGCCTTCAACATGACCGTTACGGAATTCACCCTCGTAGATATCACCGTTCTTCTTGGTCAGCTTGCCTCTGCCATTCTGCAGATCATCCTTCCAGGAGCCTACATAGATATCTCCGTTCTTCCAGACGAAAGTACCCTGTCCGGAACGCTGTCCGTCAAGAAACTGTCCAGTATACTTTGAGCCGTTCATCGCACGGAAGATACCTTCACCGGTTCGTTCGCCCTGGACATAATCGCCTTCATAGACATCACCGTTGTGGAATTTATAGATGCCCTTGCCGTCCTGGATATCATCTTTCCAGTCGCCATTGTATACATCGCCATCAGCATATTTGAAGACACCTTTTCCAGAACGCTGGTTGTTTACCCACTGACCATCGTATGTCGTACCATCGCCCCAATTGAAGAAACCGTTTCCGTTCTTCATATCGTTCATCCACTGTCCCTTGTATTGGGCACCGTTGGAATAGGTATAAGTACCTCTACCCTGTCGCTTGTCCTTATACCAGTCACCGTCATACCTGTCACCATTGTAATAATACATGACGCCATGACCGTGCTGGAAGTCTCTGAACCAGAGTCCTACATACTTGTTGTTATTCTGAAAATAGAAAGTACCCTTGCCATGCTGCTGATCCTGCATCCACTGGCCTTCATACTTTTCACCGTCAGAGAAAGTATATACGCCATATCCTTCGCGCTTACCTTTCTGATAAGAGCCCTCGTAGGTATCACCGTTGGAATAGACAGCGGCACCCTTACCCTGAGGCTTTCCGCCTACCATCTCGCCCTTGTACTGACCACCATCTCGAGTGATGCAGGAACCCAGCGAAATCTTCTGAGCAAAGGTAGACATCGGGCTGAGACAAAGAGCCAATGCCAGCAGCATCTGCTTTCCGTTCCGCCAACAGAATCTACACACAGAAGATGACAGGTTGACGTTATTTTCAATATATTTCTTATTATATTTTTTTTCCATATACAGTAATCTCATATTTCAATCTCCAAAGATATAAGTTTTTTGTTAAATGACCAAATAGATTAAACAAATTTAAGTTTATAAGAAGAAAAATAATTATTCACGCAAAAAAATCAAAACGCAATACAATATATAAATAAAAAATGCGTTTATTCCGAAAATATTTTTTAAACCACAACAAAACGCTTATGATTTTAAACTGTGCTATCATCGACGAAGACCCTTCAGCTCTCGAACTGCTGAAGAAATACGTAGACGAAACTCCTACGCTGAACTTGATTGGCGCCTACCCTTCTGCCATTGACGCAGTAGACGGCATCCGCCACAGTCATCTTGACATTCTGTTCCTAGCCATCCACATGCAGCAGATTAGTGGTCTGGAATTTGCCAAAGTTGTACCTAAGAATGTAAAGATCATCTTCACCACAGCCTTCAAGGAGTATGCCATCGAAGCCTACAAAGTTCATGCTTTCGACTATCTGCTAAAACCAATCAGCTATCAGGATTTCATGGATTCCTGCAAGAAGGTTTTCGATTCCTACATGCAGGACGACAAATACAACCCTATCAAACGCGACAAGTTCCTGATTGTAAAAAGCGATTACAAATATGTCCGCATACCGTTCGACAAGATTCTATTCGTAGAAAGCCTGAAGGATTATATTCTCTTCCATCTGGAGGGAATGGAGAACGTATCGACCTTGGGCAATCTCAAGCATCTGGAAGAACGACTTCCGAAAGAGAAATTCCGAAGAGTGCACCGCTCTTATCTTGCCAACCTGAGCAAGTTCGATTATATAGAACGTGGCAGATTGATATACGGTTCGCTGGGCGTACCTATCTCAGATACGTTCTACGAGGAAATCAAAAACTATATAGATGAGCATTCTGCATAATGCTCATCTATTTTATACCAGTTTATACCAGCTGATCGGGAGCACTGACATAGATGGTAGCTCCATGTTCTGACAGGAAATCTGCATCGCGGAATCCCCAGAGCACACTGATGCAAGGCATGTGGCTGTTGCGGGCAGTCATCACGTCTACATCACTATCGCCGATATATACGGCCGTCGCCCTGTCTGCATGCAACAGTCTGAGTGCTTCGTTCACAGTATCCGGTGCCGGCTTCTTCTCGATTCCCTCACGTTCACCGATGGCTACGTCAACAAGGTCACCGAAGAAATGGCGACACAGTTCCTCGGTAGCTGCATAGAACTTATTGCTGACCACGGCGATGTTCTTGCCGCGCGCTTTCAGCTCTTTCAACATATCCATGATTCCGGGATAAGGAGCGGTCTCGTCCAAATTATGAACCATATAATGATTGCGGAAGTCCTGGAACACGTGGTCGAAATCCACCTCGCCAGACTCCAGCAGTTCCTTTCCGATGGCACGTTCCATCAACAGCTTCACACCGTTGCCCACCATCATTCTCACTTCCTCAACAGAACGCTCCGGCAGATGGTTAGTCCGCAGAGCATAATTGCAGCTGGCAGCCAGATCTTCAAGAGAGGAAATCAGAGTGCCGTCAAGGTCGAAGACGTATGTTTCGAAATCAAACTGTGCATGTGGCGGGAACTTCTTGATGCGGAAATCACCACCATGAAGCACATGAACCTCGCCCTGATAGATACGTTCGTCGAGCGTTCGGTTTCCACCATATTCCCAGCGCTTGAATCGCTGAGTATCCGTATTTATGATGATATATTTGAATTCTATCGGAGCATCAATCGGTGCTACATTGACCGACAGCACCCATTCATGCTTGCCCAGAGACTTCATCTGCAGGAAATGGTCTATGTTCCAGTTGCCCAGCGTTGGATGATTACCCAACAAGGCTATCGCTTCGCCTTCGTGCAGACGGGGAGCATGAACCTTGAAGATGACAGTCTCGCCGAAAAGCGGCATACATTCCATACGCTCATACGATTCCACATCCACTTCGGGAGTTCTACCGATAGCTGTGGCCATGTGGGAAGCAAGTTTCTCCTCCAGCCAGAAATCATCAAAGATATAACTCTTGGAAGAATCATACGCATATACTCTCGGTGAATCAACCGACTCCGTACGGAGCACCTTACCGTCTTCATCAACCACCGTATAATAATAGTAAATCAAATCAAATGGATGCTGGCGGTTTTCACGGGTAGAAGTTTCCATCATCCAGTGATAACCATCCTGGGTATTCATCAGGAGTTTCACATCCTGACTGGCTCCTCTTGAAGAATAAAAGGTGAGATTCACACATAGCATCTCGCCCCAATGAGCCTTATATGGTAAAGAAAATTTTATCTTCATGCTTTCTTTCTCCTATTTTATTCTTATTGATTTATCAAATCATTGTGCCGGAAGCTGTCAGCTTCACCTATCGCACAGGATTTCCGTATGTCGACCGCAAAAGTAAATATTTTTTTTGAAAGAAAAAAAGAGAAACATAAGAAATTGATAGGGAGAGAAGTTTTTTAACCTAATTTAATTGACGATACTTTGCTGTTTCCCATTTTTGCTGTACTTTTGCAGATAAGAATGGAAGGTCATGCTTATGATATGACTGAACAACAAAAGTGAAGCATAAAATAAATGAATAAAAAGAAAATGAAAAAATCAGTTTCCAAGCTCTATCTCTACGGTGCCATCGGGTGCATCGTGATAGTTGCTATTGTTGGCTACCTCTACTGCTTCTCTTCATTCTCGAAGAGCAGCGATACACAGTATGTCTATATTGATACCGATGACAATATAGACTCTGTATATAATAAGGTAGAACCTATAGCCAACAGTTTTCCTTATCAGGCTTTCAAAACCCTGACCCATCACTTCGGATACGCAGGACATATCCATACCGGACGTTATGCCATCCATCCGGGAGAAGGTGCATTGAAGGTCTGGCGCCACATGAAGAACGGACTGCAGGAGCCGGTCAACCTCACCCTGCCTTCCGTACGTACACTGAATAAGCTGTCTGCTGAGCTCAGCAAGAAGTTGATGATTGACAGCACCTCTATCCTCCAGGCGCTGACCGATGAGGCAACCTGCGAGAAGTACGGTTACGATACCACAACCATCGCCTGCATGTTCATCCCGAACACCTACGACATCTACTGGAACTCATCCGTAGAAAAACTGCTCGACCGCATGAAGAAGGAAAGCGAGAAGTTTTGGAATTCAGACCGTACGCAGAAGGCAAAGGCTTTGCAGCTGACTCCGGTAGAAGTCATTACCATCGCAAGTATCGTGGACGAGGAAACAGCCAACAACGCAGAGAAGCCGATGATTGCCGGAATGTACTACAACCGCTTCAAGCTGCGCAATGCAGAATATCCGGAAGGAATGCCGCTACAGGCTGACCCAACCATCAAATTCGCCTGGAAGCGATTCGACCTGAAGCGCATCTACAACAATCTGCTTCACATCAAGAGTCCATATAACACCTACGTCAATCCGGGATTGCCACCGGGACCTATCCGCATTCCTTCAGTGGCAGGTATTGATGCCGTACTCAACCTCGTCAAGCACGATTATCTCTACATGTGCGCCAAGGAAGATTTCAGCGGCACTCATAATTTTGCACGCACTTATCAGGAGCACCTGCAGAATGCAGCAAAGTATTCAAAGGCATTGAATGAACGAGGTATCAAATAATCTTAGATACCGAAATAACAAGAGATATCAAATAATAGAATCTGAATAGGGAAAACTTGCAAAAAATCAGTTATTTTGCAAGTTTTCTTTTTTTTATTTGGCAGTCTAATAAAATAGTTGTACTTTTGTGGCATAAAACATATTAAGAACAAAAGTATAACAATAAAAAGCTATAATCATGAACAGAACGATTATTACAGTAGTGGGAAAGGATACCGTTGGTATCATCGCCAAAGTTTGTACCTATTTGGCAGAGAACAGCATCAACATTCTTGATATCTCTCAGACCATCGTACAGGAGTATTTTAACATGATGATGATTGTAGATATGAGCAAGATGACAAAATCGTTTGAAGAGGTGGCTGATGAACTTGCCAACGTGGGTAAGGAACTCGGCGTGCAGGTAAAATGCCAGCGCGAAGAAATCTTTAACATGATGCACAGAATCTAAATCAGGAATCCTGAAGTTTATATAATCAACAGGAATCCTAAAGTTTATAATCAATAGCTAAATTTTGAAAGTATGATCAATATATCTGAGGTTATCGAAACCAATAAGATGATAGAGCAGGAAAACTTCGATGTGCGCACCATTACCATGGGTATCAACCTCCTGGACTGCGCTTCTACCGATGTGGAGGAACTCTGTCAGAATATACATAACAAGATTACACGACTCGCCAAAGACCTGGTGAAGACGGGAGAAGACATCTCTAAGGAGTTTGGCGTGCCTATCGTCAACAAGCGTATCTCCATCACTCCTATCTCACTGGTAGGCGGCTCTGCCTGCAAGACTACCGACGACTACGTGAAGATTGCCAAGACCCTCGACAAGTGTGCCAAGGAGCTCGGTGTCAACTTCCTCGGCGGTTACTCTGCCATTGTAAGCAAGGGAATGAGCAAGAGCGATGAACTCCTCATCCGTTCTATTCCACAGGCTATGGCACAGACCGATTTCGTCTGCAGCTCTGTCAACGTGGGTTCTACCAAGACCGGTATCAACATGGATGCAGTCCGTCTGATGGGTGAAATCATCAAGGATACAGCTGAGGCTACCAAGGAAAAGGGTTCTTTGGGATGCGCCAAGCTCGTTGTGCTCTGCAATGCTCCTGACGACAACCCATTCATGGCTGGTGCCTTCCATGGCGTTTCTGAAGCAGATGCTGTAGTAAGCGTTGGTGTCAGCGGTCCGGGTGTAGTAAAATATGCATTGGAGAAGGTGAAGGGCGAAAGCTTCGAGGTGCTCTGCGAGACCATCAAGCGCACTGCCTTCAAGATTACCCGTGTAGGTCAGTTGGTAGCTAAGGAGGCTTCACGCCGCCTCAACGTACCATTCGGCATCATCGACCTCTCTCTGGCTCCTACTCCAGCTATTGGCGATAGCGTAGCTGATATTCTCGAGTTGATTGGTCTTGAACATGCCGGTGCTCCTGGTACCACAGCAGCGCTTGCTCTCCTGAACGATCAGGTGAAGAAGGGCGGTATCATGGCTTCATCATACGTTGGTGGTTTGAGCGGTGCTTTCATTCCTGTCAGCGAAGACCAGGGTATGATTAATGCAGTAGAGGCAGGTGCACTGACCATCGAGAAGTTGGAGGCTATGACCTGCGTATGTTCTGTAGGTCTCGATATGATTGCCATTCCTGGCGATACTCCAGCTACCACAGTTTCAGGTATCATTGCTGATGAGGCTGCTATCGGCATGGTCAACCAGAAGACCACAGCTGTCCGTGTCATCCCTGTTGTGGGCATGAAGGTTGGCGACAATGTAGACTTCGGTGGCTTGTTGGGTCATGCTCCTATCATGCCGGTCAACAAGTTCAGCTGCGCGGCATTCGTCAATCGTTTAGGTCGCATCCCTGCCCCTATCCACAGTTTCAAGAACTAACATTAAGTTTCAATACAGTAAAAGCCCCGGAAGTCATCGTCAGACTTTCGGGGCTTTTTTATATCATCGGACTAGCCGAATGAAATTAAAATGAAATTAGAATGAAACTTTAATTGTCTTACCTTTACTCTCGTTACCTACTCTGTCAAGAGCAGTAATGACATAAACATACTTTTTGCCCTTCTCATATTTCACTTTATAGAAAGGATCGTAAGTCACCTTCTGCAAGGCTTTCACATTGCGCAGATCAATCTTCTCTCCCTTTTCAAAGCGATAAACGGCAAAGCGATTCACCTCATCACCCCATTTCTTCTTTTTCCATTTTGGAGCTTTCCACACCAGAAGAGGGCCAAACTCAGTCCAGAGCAGCTTGATTCCCTTTACCTTTTTAGGATCCCTGTCATCAAGGAAAGGCATCAACGGAGGAAGAGCAGGATACTTCCAGTAATGATTACGGAGGGTATGACCGATATTGCCCACATTGTCTACAGCCGTCTTGGCATACCATAATACTGTACCCTGCACATTGTTCATCTGCTGATGCAGACGCTGCTTGGCAGGCAACTGATGACTGCCTGGGTTTGAAGGATCAGAATACTTGGCAGTACGCTCTATATCTTCGCCGATATACAGCGGACGATTGCCGGCATGCCTGTTCCACCAGGTGATGAGCGTCTTGTAGTCAGCCGCCTTATTGCCAATCTCCCAATACAGCTGAGGAACAGTATAGTCAACAAAACCATTGTTTACCCAAAGCAATACATCGGCATAGAGATCATCATAGTTCTGCAGACCGTAAGTCTCAGAACCGTTAGGATCGGTACGCTTGTTGCGATAGATACCGAAAGGCGAAACACCGAACTTCACCCAAGGCTTGATGGCATGAATCGTCTCACTCAATTCCTTGACGAATCGGCTGACGTTGTCTCGACGCCAATCGCCAATGTTTCTGAATCCTCTTGGATACTGTCTGTAAAGCGCCTGATCAGGAATCTGCTTGCCAGCCACCGGATAAGGATAGAAGTAATCATCAATATGGAAACCATCAATATCATATCTTCCTACGATATCAGCAGCAACACGGCAAGTATATTCAGTAGCCTCTCGCAGAGCCGGATTAAGAAGCATCAGATTGTCATACTTGAAACAAAGTTCAGGATGCTTCTTGACAACGCTCTTAGGCGAAAGATTATTGTATGGGGTAGCACTGTGCTTTGCTCTGAAGGGATTGATCCAGGCATGAATTTCCATACCGCGGTTATGACACTGCTCCACCATCCACTGCAACGGATCCCAATAAGGTGAAGGCGCCTTTCCCTGTACCCCCGTCAGATAACGGCTCCAAGGTTCATACTCACTGGCATAAAGCGCATCACATTCCGCACGAACCTGGAAGATGATGGCATTCACTCCATCCTTCTGCAACTCATCCAGCTGTTTGCTCAGCATGGACTGGATCTGCTGTGTGCTTTTACCTAAATATTGCCCATTGACGCACTGAATCCATGCGCCACGAAACTCTCGCTTGTTCTGTGCCATCAGCGAAGTCTGAAACATCAGTATCATCGCCAGAATCAGCAATCCAAAGATTTTCTCTCTTCTCATGTATTATTGTTTAATGTTTAATTATCATTTGTCAATTATGAATTGTATATTATCAATTGTTCTTCTCTTCCTCATCCCGAAGCGTAGGCAGCGAGATGTGGTATTTCACGGCAAGCAGACGGATGGCACATACAGTAACGAAGGAAGCAACCACCGTTATGTAGAGGCTCACGCCAAGATAGCTGAAGCCCCAGTAGACGAGACCGCCGATGATGCAAGCCATCGCATAAATCTCCTTGCGGAAAATCACCGGTTCCTCATTCAGAAGTACATCACGGATGACACCACCGAACGAACCTGTGATGCAACCCATGATGATGGCTACCCAGAACGGGAAACCGCAATCGAGGGTCTTCTGGATTCCGGCTATATTGAAAAGCGCCAAGCCCAGGGTATCGAAAAGAAACCAGGTACTGTCCAGGCGCTTCAGATAATGATGGCACAAAATAACCACCAGCTGAGCCAACAGCGTAAAGAGAAGATAGATAGGACTCGACATCCAGAATGGAGTCTGACCTAACATCACATCACGGATGGTTCCGCCACCAATGGCAACAGCCACGCCACATACAAATCCACCCAGCCAGTCGTAATGCTTGCTGGCTGCAAGTCGGATGCCCGAAAGGGCAAACGCAAAGGTTCCTATGAACTCAATGACGCTCTGAAGCGTCATCACCAGTTCCGGATCATTATGAATAGTCATTTTCTAGTAATAGTTAGTTGGTTTCAATTATTATCAATTCCAATCATTAAAGTGCTCCTTATTATTCCTAATTCCTAAAGCGCTCATATTTTTCTAATCCCTAAAGCGCTCACCCCAGCAGGTTATCATCCAGTTGTAGAGGCGCTCCTCGGAAGGAGAATGTTGCGGATGCCAGAAGCGGGAATCACGAAGCTCATCCGGCAGATACTGCTGCTCAGTAAAATGCCCCGGATAGTCATGAGGATATTTGTAGCCATCATGATAGCCCAGGTTTTTCATCAACTTGGTAGGCGCATTCCTGAGATGCAGAGGCACTGGCAGGTTGCCCGTCTGTCTGACCGTAGCAATGGCATCGTTGATGCCCAGATAGGCACTGTTGCTCTTGGGACTGGTGGCAAGATAAACCACCGCCTCGGCAAGTGCGATGCGAGCCTCAGGCCAACCGATCTTCATCACCGTATCAAAGGCGGCATTCGCCAGCAGCAAGGCGTTCGGATTAGCCAATCCCACATCCTCGCTGGCACTGATCACGACTCTCCGGGCAATAAACTGCGGATCTTCCCCACCCTCTATCATTCGCGCCATCCAATAGAGCGCCGCATCAGGATCACTGCCACGGATGCTCTTGATGAAGGCTGAGATGATGTCATAATGCATCTCGCCCTGCTTATCGTAAGCCAGCGGATTCTGCTGCAACTGGTGTTCTACCATCTGATCGGTAACAACCACGTCGTCCGAGCCTGCCGACTCAACCACCAGTTCCAGGATGTTGAGCAGCTTGCGTGCATCTCCTCCGCTGTATCTCAACAAGGCGCCCTTCTCCTTCAGTTCAATATGTTTCTCCCTGAGTTCCACATCCCCAGTAATGGCACGATCCAGGAGTTCTTCGAGATCTTCCTTTTCCAAAGGTTTCAGGACATAGAGCTGACAACGGGAGAGCAGCGGTCTGATGACCTCGAACGAAGGATTCTCCGTAGTAGCGCCAATCAACGTAACAATTCCCTTCTCCACGGCACCTAGGAGCGAGTCCTGCTGGCTCTTGGAGAAGCGGTGAATTTCATCTATAAATAAAATAGGTGAAGCGGAATTGAAGAATCTTCCACTCTTCGCCCTTTCTATTACCTCACGCACATCCTTTACACCACTGGTTACCGCAGAGAGAGTGTAGAAAGGCACCTTCAAGGTCTGCGCCACAATCTGCGCCAAGGTAGTCTTCCCCACTCCTGGTGGTCCCCACAGGATAAAAGAAGATATGCGTCCTGCATCAATCATCTTGCGCAGGACGGCACCCTCACCAACGAGATGCTTCTGACCGACATAATCGGCAAGCGTGTGAGGTCTCATTCTTTCAGCTAACGGTTCACTCATACTGCAAAGGTAATAAAAAAAACGAAACCGACACAAAAAAACAATGAAAAAATAAAAAAACAGGCTAGAAAATTTGGATATATAAAAAGAAGTACTTAATTTTGCAATCAAAATATAGTAGACAATGAAAAAAGACAAAGTTATAACACTCAAGACGCTCACAAAGAGCAGTGTATGGGAAGTGCAGGAGAACGATGTTTTCCGCCTTTGGGAAGCTGCCGAGAAAGACAACGACCTGAAGGACAATCAGCGTAAGTATCTAGACATCATCCGCAGTGCATTCGAAATGGAGAAGGTTACCGTAGATCGCCCTGAGGTGCTGGATAAGTTAACAGAACGTGGCTTCAAGATCGGAACCTTCCGCATTGACGACCAGAACGTGAAATATGCCATCAAGAAGCGCCCTATCATGCGCGTTACAGACCTGACATACGAGAACGTAGGTCATATCACAGCCAGCAAGCTCATCGAACTGCTGGAACGCAACTTCGGTGGCGGATGGGAAAGTCTACCTCAGAGCATCCAAGACATCATCGAGAGTAACTTCGACATCAGCACCACTACCCTTCCTAAGGATCGTCTGAAGAAGCCAGGTGGCTTGTACGAGAAGAAACTTGCCGATGATTATGAGGTGCTCGTCGTGCCTAAGGGCACATGGGTAGAGGCAATCTTCGCCAAGGAGAAGCCAAAGGTGGAGAAAATCCGCATGAAGTTCATGGATGAGGACGAACTGGACCGTAATGATGAGGACGAGGACGATGAGGACGAGGACGCACCAGAGATTGAGGATCACTACAACGATCCTGATGAGGACGACGATGCCTTCGACGATGACAAGTTGACCGAGGAGAGTTACCGCACTACATTCGAAGACCCAGAGAACCTTGGTCTTGAAGATGCAGAGGACGTTGCTGACGACGACTACTAACAGAGGAGATTCAAAATTTCTCCCCCACACTGGGGAGTAGTCAGAATAAAAAAGAGAATTTACACATTATTATAATAATAGATTATGAACGCTTTAGTAGGATTTATCGCATTAGTTGTAGTAGCCATCGCAGGATGGGTTATTGCAGAGTTTAAGTATAAGGCTTTCACCTTTACCCGTTCTGAAAAGGATCTGGAAGAGGAGAAGGAACTGGAAGAGATTCAGCGCGAGAATGGTTTCAAGGAGATGAACATCCGTGACATCATGCGCAAGAACTCTACCAACGGATACAATGCCGTAGGATAAATGATGATAATCAATTCATACATTATAGAATGACACAAAACGTGTTGATTGTGTTAATATTAGCGGTATGCGTAATGTATACCGCTAATTGCATTTATAAAACTTACCGGAAGGCAAAGACGTGTAAGGACTATAAATGCGCGAATTGCCCATTTCTGGAGCAATGTGAGCAAAAAAAGAGTGAAAACAAGGGAAAAACAACAAAAAATAGACTAAAAGCAGAGAAAAACAACAAAAAATGAAAGTTTTTTGAAAAAAGTTGCAGAAAAATTTGGTGGAACCAAATAAAAGTTGTACCTTTGCACTCGCAATTCAGAAATGGTTGCTTCGCTTACAAATGGTGTCTTAACCGAGCGGTTAGGTAACGGTCTGCAAAACCGTGTAGAGCGGTTCG
>ERZ780167.954-NODE-954-length-27588-cov-8.590455_pt1 | contig 27588 bp, 30 predicted proteins | sample MGYA00510982_ERZ780167 | MGnify/ENA primary metagenome ERZ780167 (study PRJEB29588, sample SAMEA2146107) | human gut metagenome | biome: human gut; feature: human-associated habitat; material: faeces | place: Denmark | collected 2008/2010 ... | reverse complement strand
TTGTCCGTTCCTTACGCCGCGCAGGCGGTATCGTAAACGACAGCTGCGGAATGCACGTCCATGTGGATGCAAGCAAGCACACGCCGCAAAGTTTGAAAAATGTACTGTCCATCATGTATTCCAAAGAGGATATTTTGTTTGCCGCACTTAAAGTCAACCCTGCCCGCATCGACAGCTACTGTCAGGCGGTAGATGAGCCGATTCTGGAAGAAATCCGCAAGCTGCCCAGCGGTGCGAGCATGGATCAACTGAAAGACCGCTGGTATCGCGGGCGGGACGGCAGCGACTATCACTACCACCAGAGCAGATATCACGCCTTTTATGCGCAGAAAAAAGTTATGCTGAGAATCTTTTAGAACAGACGTTACTTCGAGACTGTTCACCAGAAATCTCAGCATAATTTTCTACAAGGTCTTTAAAAACGACTTTAAGTCAGGGTCGTCGTTCCAATCCGGCATGGCAGGCGTATTCATCCTCGTGTCCATTGTTTCTAATGCCTTGCGCCGGGCTTCGGGATTAGCTTTTGCGTAAACCTGTGTTGTCTCAATAGATTCGTGCCCTAAAAAGTCACGAATATAAATGAGATTTTTGCCTGCCTCAACAAGATGCATTGCTTTAGAATGCCGGAGACAATGCGGTGTAATCTGCGGAAAAAATGAATCCACCGCAGTATTTGCTTTGTGGATATATTTTGCTAGCACGTAAGAAACACCGCTGCGAGTCAACTTTTTCCCTTGCGGATTTGTAAACAGCTGGTCATTGCGGCGTTCTGGTATATCAAGATGGTTCTCACAAATGTATTGGCGCAATACCTGTGCACACGGTTTGGTAAGCGGAACATCTCGACTTTTTCGCCCCTTCCCTAATAAATGTACAACCGGTAGTGAATCTATTCGGATATCGCAGATTCTTAAATCGCAAAGTTCCTGCACTCGTGCAGCTGAATCGTAAAGGAGAAGAATCATCGCCAAGTCTCTGCGACCTTTTGGCGTGGAAATATCAGGCTGTTCCATTAGAATATCGGTTTGCTGGTTACTCAAATATTGAACCGTCGGCTTTGCTGCTTTTTTGCTGTCAATTGAAAGAATGCGCTGACACAGAATCATTTCATCCGGGCATTCAATTTGTACATATTTTGCAAATGACTTCAGCGCAGCAAGTCGTTGGTTTCGAGAAGATATACTGTATTTGCGCTCAGTTTCAAGATATTGTAGAAATTCAAGAATCAGTTCGCGGGAAAGGTCGTTAAAAAGCATTTTCTCTAATTTAAAGCCACAATACTTTTCAAGGTAGCCATGAAAAATAACAAAGGTGTCCCGGTAAGAGTAAATTGTATTTGTACTGACATTTTTAGTTCCTGCCAGATACACGCTAAAGTATGCGGAGACTAAACCGGCGTAGCTGCATCTATTCCTCATTGCAAAGTACCTCTGTAATGGTATGGAATCGGTCATTGAATGGTTCGGTGACTTCCATATAGGCTTCCGGGATAAGCCTCAAGTATTTTTCGGTTGTTGTAATTCGGTCATGCCCAAGAGCAGTGCGGAGAATCGGCAAACAGGTATATATGTCTTTTCCTTCGGAACTCCATTTGTTTAGAATGTGGACCGCAAAGGAATGCCTGAGATCATGGAGACGAGGCCCTTTTCCTCGACCTCGGTGTGGAATCCCGGCATCAAATAAGCATTTTCGAAAAATATCGTAAATTGTACTTGTATCATAGAATCCGCCATCAGGAGCAGGGAAAAAGTAAATACTTTTTGCATTTGTCACTAATGGATTACTGCGGTAGGATTTCATGTATGCAAGCATTGAGTCCGAAATTCCTACCAGCCGTTCTTTGTCTCCTTTTGCACCGTATATGGCTAAAACTCCAGCATCCAAATCAACATCTGCAACCTTAAGGTGCAGAGCCTCTGACACGCGCAGCCCACATGTATAAAGCAGGCGAAACAGAACCGGCATAACTAAATGTCGTAGTGGAGATTCTGAAGATTCTTTGGTACAATCTACCGCAGAAAACAATCTCTCGATTTCGTCTTTCGTAAAAATGTAGGGAACGAAACATTTATTTACATGAGGCGCAGGGTGGAATGCACATGGAGCATCATAGCCATTGCTGTGCAAATACTTACAAAGAATTCGCACATACGAAATCCGAAAACATTGCGTGGTTTCGTTTTCGTGAGGTCTCTTTTTCTCCCACTTTTGCAGCAGTTCTTTCGAAATGGCAGGTATACGCAATTGTTGCTCATTGCAAAAGTCATCGAATGCACTGAGTGCCTCAACACCGGCGTTGTATTTATTGCCAAGGGCACGTTTTTGCTCCACAACATCCAGCATATATGGTGCAAGCACACTGGTAAAATGGGGTTCAAGAAGTTTTTCCTCAAACACTAATCAGTCACCTCCAATGCGCAGCTGCGAAGCTGACGTACATTTACACCAATATATTTTTGAGTAGAATCGGCATTTATGTGTCCTAATACACCCTGAATCGAGGTAATGGGGATTCCTTCATCTAACATATGTGTTGCGAGGCTGTGTCGAAGCGAGTGAAGCCCGTGGTGCTTTATTGAATCCAAAGGAATGCCCGCTTTTCGCATATGCTTAATAAGAATGTTGTCAAAGTTTTGCAGAGAGACGTATGGAGCGACTGCGCGGAGAAAAATTTCCGGGGCATCGCTTACAGGCCTTCCATTTTTCAGATAGTCTATTACAGCCCATCCAACATCTGTGGGAAGTGGTAAAGTTATCGGCTCTCCTGTTTTGACTTGGGTGAAAGACACCAAATGCTGTTCCCAATTAAAATTGGCAGGGCGAAGATTACGTATATCGCTGGTTCTAATGCCGAGTTTTACTGCAATCATTAAAACTGCATAATCGCGTTTTCCTTGTGGACTTTCACGGTCAACAGATGCAAGGATACTTTCGATTTGGCTAAGATCTAATTAATCGCTTAAGGCTAAGTATGATGGGCTACGGAGTCTGAAGCCAAAGGTAAACGATAATTTTGAAGCATTAAACACTGAACTTTCAAAGACGCAAGCGCAAATAATTACCTTCGAGAATCGTTTACACGAAGTTGATAAAAGTTTGGCGTGTTATGATGAAGAAATTGAGCATTTAAAGGAGAACTTGTTATTTACAGATTCGGACATCCGAAATAATAATGACGCTGCGCGGCTCCAAAAATTTGGCTCTGAGACAGCGGAAGAAAGTATATCAGCCAATATTTGCCCTGTTTGCAGGCAGCACATTCAAGACAATTTGCTTGATGCAGAAACCGTAAACGGTTTTATGAGTATAGAAGAAAATATAAGACATCTTAAAGAGCAAAAAAAGATGTTGGAATTTACATTAGGAAGCCGCAAAGAGGAGCGAGAAAGATTTGTCAGAGAAAAAAATGACTTAGAAGCTAGACTTCAGTCGTTACGACGTTTGGCATATGCGTTGCGGTCAGACTTGTATACTACGGTAGACACAGAGACCTCCGAGACGATCATGTTTAAACGCATAGAAATTAACACACGTGTTTCGAGCCTATCGAAATTGAGGGATACAATTACTTCTCAAATTGAACAATTGAAGGCACTGTCTGGCAAATGGAATGAGTACCTTGACCAAAAAGGAAAATTGCCACGGAAGGATATCTCAGAATTAGATGTGGAAAAGATTTCCCTTTTAAAGAAGTATTTCATTGAAAATCTAAAGAAGTACCATTATAGAAGCTTGTCAAACTTTAATGGGATTGATATTTCGATGAACTCATCGCTTTTGCCAACTATTGATGGGTTTGATATGAAGTTTGATTCTTCTGCGAGCGATGGAATTCGTGTGATTTGGGCTTTTACAATGGCACTCCTACAGGTTTCAGTCGAGAAGCAAGGTAATCATCCTGGAGTTATTATTTTTGATGAGCCCGCACAGCAAAGCATAGTGCCAGAAGATATGAAGAGTTTTATTGAATCAGCACTGGAGATCAAAGGCCCGTTTCAAATTATTACTGCTATTACGTTGAACAGCCAAGAACTCATAAATATCATCGAGGGATTAGATGCCTCATGTAATCATAAGATTCAAATCGAGGGAAAAGCGTTTAAACGATTAGGTAAATATGAGGAAGCGCATTTATTACAATAAAAGAAAAAATGTTCTTATAGAATCAAAATAAAGAAGTGCTTTTGAAAAACATTAGAGAGAATGGCTTTAAGCGAAGTTAAAGCCATTCCATAATAGGGTATCTTTTTTATCACACTCAGACAAAAGGATCCGCAACTTAGGTTGTGGATCTTTTTTATTGCCTCATCTTCCCGCAAAATTCTGAATTGTGGCAGGTGAGTGGGCCGTTTTCTTGAGAAAAATCAGAATTTTTTCCGCTGTTTTCAGAACGCTTTGAGGAAGTGGCTTCTGATTCAGCCGGAAAATGGATGCTTGAGTTTGCTATCGCCCTGTACGAGAAGAACACCTTGCAGCAATAAAAGAGAAAAACCTCTCCAAGCGAAGCTTGATTATTTTTTCTTTTACTGCTCAATAAAAAAGCCGAAAACCCTTGAAAACAAAGGCTTTCGGCGTTATTATCTGTCACCCGTACCCAATACAGATACATTCGCGTTTTTGGCGTCTGCATTTGAACCACCGTTACAATCATTTTACATCACTCCGTTTCTGTTTTCAAGTGTTTTACAGCACCATCTCTACTTCCACGCCGCCGATGAACACCACCTTTATCTGCTCCTTTGATTCTACTACCACACATTCGAGCAGTTGACGGACGAGCTTGTCATCATACTCCATTGGGTGATTTTGCAGTCCGTCAAGGATAGTGCAGATCTCATCAAGTCGGGATTTGGCACTTTCCCGCTTTTGACGCATGGTTGCATATTGTTCGAGTTGTGCTGTCAGTCTTTGCTTTTCGCTCATCAGCTCACCGATGTGTTCTTCATCGATGTCATCGGCATTATCGACGGATACCGCCTTCAGTATTTTCTGAAATTCGGCTTCGATTTCCGCTATGATATAGTGGTCGGATAAAAATCGGATGGTGCCGGGCAGGATCATATCGAAGAAATCCTTGGTGCGGATTTCCTCTGCCTGCTCCGGCGTGAGAATTTTCGGTTTTCTTTTGAGCATAGTTTTTTCCTTTCTGCCGCTATTCTTCGACGATGATCAGCAGCCTGCCGTCCTTACCCGAACCGTAGCAGGTAGAGAGGAGCAGACGGCGGCCGTCCTCGCAGGATATGCGGTCATACCACGGGTCTGCGATATTCGTTTTCAGCACCTCGGTTACGGTGAAGGTTTGCACTCCGTCTGCGGTTTCAAATTTCACGGTTCGGTGCGCGTTCAGAAAATCGGTATTCAAATATTTCTTCAAATCGGAGAACATCGTACCGTTTTTCATGTTGTGACCGTAGATAATGCGGGTTCCGCCGTCTGTACTGCAACGCCAATCAAGAAACGGTACGCCGCTTTGACTGTACTGTCCGTGAAAGCTGCGGCGGAGATATTTTTGCGGATCGTTCGGTGTGTGCATAACGGGATAACTGATATTCGTGCCGTCAATGGAGAACCACCCAATGCAGTCCGTATTTGCGGCAATGAGTGCCGAAATGTTGCGCTCGGCGGCAGGTTCTTCCGTAGGCTCGGCCTGCTCTGATTCTGTCTGTTTTGCCGTGACTGTAGGCTCGGCGATTTGTGAGACGGCGGCGAAGTCATCTTTTTCTTTCTGCCGTTCTTTTAACTCATAATAGATATTAACGCCTGCCAGCACGGCAGCCGCCGACAGCAGAAGACAGAAGAATATGAGTGCAATTTTATTCCTCGCCTTCATCGTCCGTCACCGTAAAATACTGTTCGCCGTCAATGTCGGGCATGGTTTCGCCCTGCATACTCGCATCGAAGTATAACGCTAAAATGCGCTCGATCTCCGGCTTTTTCAGTCGGTGTACCTCAAAGCCCTCGCCGGCGATCTTGCTTTCAATGCGATTGGCGGTTTCAAAGACCTGCTTTTCCTTTTGGTTTTTCAGCCTTGCCACAAAGAAAAACTGCCGCGCCGTTGCCATTTCCACCTGCACGGTATCGAGAAAGTCAATGTCCTTTCCGATGAGTTTTTTGACTTTTCCGTTTTCCTCGGCTTCAAGGCGTTCGGTCAGATAGGCTTTGTTATCGTCAAAGCATTCTGAGGAGTCGGTGCAGATGATCTCGATGTCGGGCAATGCCGACAGCACCATCATCAGATGGCGGATCTTGATCTCGATATTGGTATGCGACAGCACCGAGATGTTGGTGGGCGACACAAGGTAAAAGAGCAGTTCACCCTTGGTCGTTGCAAGGCCGTACTTCGTGAATGTCTTGATCCCTAAAAGCTCCTGCACCGAGCGGCCTTTTTTCTTTTTCTGTGTGTTTTTTACTTTCAATTTTCGGTCACCTCCAAAAAAATTAAGCCACCGCATTTTCTGCGATGGCTTTGAGAAAGGTATTCTGTTATAGGGACATGGTCGGTCCGGATCGTTCCGTTTCAAGCGACTCGGTCATTTCAAAAACCGGACGCAGGATAATATCCACCCTTGCGGCAATATACTGCTTATAAAACTTCTTTTGCAGTTCGGAAATATACGGCACATCGTCGATGAACGCGCCGATCTGATCCATGTCAACGCGCTCATAGATTTCTCTTACAGCCTGATCACATTCCTCATATTCGCCGTTTGAAAGGAAATCATAATAGTTGATCTTGCTGCCGTGCAGCTTAATGGCCGAAGTGGGAAAACGATAGATCCGCAGATCCAGCGCCTCCTTGTCGGTCAGCACCGCCCGCATTACTGCGTCATCGGCCTGCGGCAGCAGACAGCTTCCGCAATCGTAAACCGGGGCGATCTCGCGTCGGTCATTCTTCGGATCGTATAAAAAGCCCCAATTGCCGTTGTGCCGGTCGAAATTGCCGAGCAGCGCATCTACGGCAAACATCTCCCAAAAATGCGTTTTCAAACGAATGGGATCGACAAACTGCTGTCTTTCGATCGCTTCCAGAATGTCGGAGAGCTCTGTTCCGCTGCCGTTGGAATCGGAATCTAAAACGGTGTTTTTGATGGAACAGAAATCATAGAATTTCTTTCCGTCCTCTGTAAAATCAAGACAGGCACAAACGATTTTTTCTTTGCCGTTGACCGTGAATGTTCCCAGCATGGTTTCCTGCGCCTTGACACCGAGCATATTAAAAATACTGCTGGCGATGTGTTCGCTGATGCAGCTATTGGTATAGGACAGCTCTGTCGGCTTGCCGTCACCAGACGGCGGGAATTTCAGCATATACGGTCTGCCTTGATATTCCACGGCGATCTTTTTGCCGTTTGCACCGTTATACGCCCGATCGAACAGGCGGGGACAATTCGTAAAGTCTATATTCTTTGTCATGCTTTTGCTCCTTCCCACAAATATTTTTTGCGGAGATATTCGGCGTGCTCCGGTGTGATGACGCCTTCGCTGATCTCCGCCAAATTGATGCTGCCGTACAGCTCTCCCCACAGACAATCCAGAATGGAGGACTTGGTTTTCAGCCCCTCTTTATATGCGTCCAGATCGTGCTGAAGATAGTTCGGCAGTCCGTGTTCATAGGTGCGTTCACGCTCGGCCGCCCGTATACCGCTTTCGGTCAGCGTTTCCATGGAAACGCCCAATACCTTTGCCAATTTATATACCGTTTCGGCAGAGCATTTTTCCAGCTTCGTTTTTCCGCTGCAAATATCGTTCAGCGTGGCGTGAGGAATGCCCGCCTCGACCGCTAATCTGTATTTCGTCATGTGCCGCTTTTCCAGCAAAGTGTCTATCACCACACAAATCACCTCTTACTATTATTATATCGGCATACCGAAATAATGTCAAGCGCGAGGCGAAAAAGTCACAATTTGTTTTCAGCTATTTCCATTCGTAGTATTGCTGTGTGGATACAAAGTACCGCACGGCATATTTCATAAAATCCAGCACCGTGGTGTCATCCATGCGGATGGTCAGAAAGCCATAGCAGAGCACCGCCGCTGCCGGAAGAAATATGCGGAGCTGCACCAACGCCAGCACCGACAGCAGTGCGGTTACGGCAAGGATAACAAAATCTCTTAGCCCCCACAGCCACAGGTTGGCCGTGGCCTTGAGGTTTTGCGGATAGATATATTGCGTCACTCAGTCATTCCTCCCATCGTAATATCACCGACATCCTCGCAAAACTCCTGCGGCGTCTGACCGTGTGTCTGCATGAGCTTTTCTGCGATCATGTCCTTGATGAGCTGCGATTCTGCGCTCGTCGGCTCATAGTCGAAGTACGAGGAGCCGTTATCACGGCTGATCTCGCATTCAATACGCAGGGTGTCGGCAAAGGGATCGTATTTGGCATACATATTCAGCCAAGTGCCGTCCTCCGAGGCGGTGTCGATTCCAAACTTTTTGTCCGCATCGAGCCATGTTTCGATATAGGCTGTGATCTCCTGCCCGATATCGCAGTCCACCTCCATATCTGCGTCAACTTCAAGCATTGCTCTTGTAAGTTCAAAGGTTTTCATTTTTGTCAGTATCGAGGCCGGACGGTATTCGGCATCAGAATCGTGCCGGTCAAGCTCCACTCGGATATGCTCTGCCAACTGCTCGGACAGAAATTCCTTGCATACCGCAGTCGTTTGCTCTTTGATAATGCCGAGATATTTAAGCCCGACGTTGTCTCTTGCAAGCAGCTTGTCATAGGTTATTTCTGCGTTGTCAGACGGCTCAAAAACACCGTAATCGCCGTACCAATCGGCATACCGTTCCGTCTGCGAAATGTCCGCTGCATCCTCATATGCAGCGATAACTTTAAACGCATCTGAACCGTATTTCCGCAAAAATCTGTTTGCTTCCTTGTAATATTCCATAGACACCTCCGTTATTTGCCTGCGGCCTTCGCCACACTGCGGGTCAGGTTGACCGCCGTTGTAGTGGCGTGAACCACGCTCATCATGTTGACTCTCACACTTGAATCCAAACCGAACTGCTGCGCAATCCTCGGCACTTCATTGGCAGCCAGCATAATGCCAAGCCCCAAGAGCATATTGTTCGGGAATGTCATCAGTCCAAGGAACAGCAGCGTTGTTTGCATAAATGCGGTAAGGCAGATCGCAATGACCTGCTTGCACCATTGATTGAATCCGTCGGTATATCCCCGCGGAACGCTGAACATATACAGTGAGCTGACCGCTATTTGAATGAGCAGGATGCCGCCGCGCTTGATATTGGCGAAAAACATCTTGATCACGCAGTAAGCAAAGGCGATCATGCACAGCAGATTCAAAAGGCCGTAGGTTGCCGAGACCGCCGACGAGAACATTCCGGCGAGGGCTACAAGCCCTGCATCGGCATGACTTTCGTTGATCCCGCCGGAGGCGATCCCGACCAAGTCGTGCGAAAAGGTGTTTTGCAGGCTGATGCAGAATTTATATAATTCTATCGGCACGATGCCGATGAGAGAGCAGGCAAAGAAGCCTTTTAAGATATTGAGCGCCGTGGTTTTGACATTGGCTCTGCCGCACTGATACTCGATGGCAATGTCGAAGATCGCTACCGCTGTTCCGGCTGCGAACAAGCCCCAGCCGAACAGCGTAAACAGCTTCACGGTCGCCTGCACCCAATCGAGATCGAATATTTCCGACCCCATATTGCCCATCATTTCGAAGAAATCGGCAATGACGTCGTAGATAATCTCATACAGCCATTTGAGCATGGCGTTCCAAATCGCATCGCCCACACCCGAACCGATAAAGTCGATCGTATCTCCAATGGCACTTCCGATGCCCGAAATGATATCTCCTAACCAGTCAAAAATAAGTCATCACCTCATTTCCAAAGTGAAACGGCAGGCGCTCACGCCTGCCGCATGAGAAAAGCCGCCGACCATTTATCTGTCAGCGGCTGTCCCGATCGTTTCCGTATCCTGTTTCATTTCCATACCGTCCATAAAGCCCAAGCGATACGCCTCGGCCTGAAGCAGCGTATCGATATCCGCCTTGGCGTCATTGAGCTGCTGAAGCAAGGTCGATACTGTCGCCGGGGTGTGCTAACTGAAACCCTGCCTTGGTATCCACCTTCACGGGCAGGGCGATGTCGTAGAGTCCGGTGTTTCCTCCGAAGCCTCCGGCGCCGCTTGTGAGGGTGATGCCGACGCCGGTGTCGGCGTAGACTCGGTTTCCTTCCGAGCCCGGCAGGAGTTGTACAAGAGGCGCTGCATTTGCGTCTGTGAAAGAAAGTATTTCTCCGGCACATCGCTCTCTAAGATATCCGATAAGATACACTCTCTTTCGGGCTTGGGGGACTCCGAAATTCTTGCTGTTAAGCACCTGCCATGCGACATCGTACCCCAATTCATCCAGCGCAGAGAGGATGGTCGCAAAAGTCCGGCCTTTGTCATGCGAAAGCAGACCGGGAACATTCTCAAGACAGAGAAATGCAGGTCTTTTAACGGCGGCAATGCGGGCGATCTCAAAAAAGAGAGTGCCTCTTGTGTCATCTTGGAATCCTCGGCGGAGTCCTGCGATACTGAAGGACTGGCAGGGAAAGCCTCCGCAAATAAGGTCGATATCCGGCAGGGTGTATGGATCAATGGTTCTTGCGTCTGCAAAATATAACTCTCCTTCCGTGGGGTATATGGCGTCATACGCCTGCTTTGCGTATATATCTATTTCGCAGGAGCCGATGCATTCAAAGCCGCCGTGTCTGTCAAGCCCCGATCGAAATCCGCCGATGCCTGCGTGTAGGACTACAATACATCTTGGACAATTGAATAAAAAGGGTATGAGGAATGGTAGTTTCCAATAAGACAGTACGAGAACATTACTGACATAGGGTAGCTGCCGTACAGGAGTGCGACAAGAAAAATTGGCGATACTTGGTTTTCATAACCAGGTATCGCCTTTTTCTATCTTTAACAGAATGTTTGAATCTTATTGGAGGTACATATGATGCAGGAACTGAACTATATTCGTTGCGGTGATTACTATATTCCCGATATTCGCTTACCGAAGGAAACCAGACCTATTGGTCGTTGGGGGCGTATGCACAGAGATTATATCAAGGAGCATAATCCTATCCGTTTCAACGCTCTGTGTCTTAACGGTGAGCTGTGGTCTTATCTGGCTGATTTAAACGAGCAGGCACAGAGCCGTCTTGAACTCATCATTGAGCAAATGAAAGCCGCTGAGGGCGTGACAGAGAGCACGAAGCAGCATGATCAGATGGCGTGGGTTGGAGCTATGAACAGCATCCGCAGCCGAGCCGAGGAAATTGTTCTGCGTGAGATGATCTACGAGGAGGATGCAGTATGAGAATCCTTGAAGAATTTTGGCATGGTAATATCGAGCCAACAGAGTATGACACATCCTCTTGCAAAGAATACAAGAAACTGTTGGAGCTGATTTGCAGGAACGAAGAAAAACTCAAAGCCACTATGACGGACGAACAGAAAGAACTGTTTGATAAATACACAGATTGTGTGCGAGAGCATCAAACCAATACAGACTGTTTGATCTTTCAGAATGGCTTTAAGTTAGGCGCACGAATGATGTTAGAGGTCATGGAAGAATAAATCTGCATCACATAAAACAGGTGCCTATGCGGCAGCATAGGCACCTGTCCTTTAATGCGCTTTCGCTTTGTGGTTGGCCAGAGTCTTCCCGGCTTTGCTCTTCGCAGACTTAGAAGAACTTTTAGACGCCAAGGTCTTACCGGCTTTACCAACCTTACCACCATGATGTACAGACATGATATTCACCTCCCTAAATTAACCCTTCGGCGGGCAAGGATCGTTCCCATGGCTGTCTGCGGACTGGATGCGTCCGTTCATACCATGAACAACGAATTCGGTGCCCTGATTTCGGCTGATTTGTCTTCCTGCGTTTACGGCCTGTTCCTTGGTTGTAAAATGGCCGCTGGAGCGCTGAGCGCCGCTACGCTTAACATCCCAACCTCCGTTGGAATTGTGAACAACATGATGAGAAGAACGTGCCATATTAATTACCCCCTGTGTGCTTTCGGACAGCAGGTTGCACAGCCGTCCGCATCAAAATAGGTTTTCTTTGCCTGAGCAACAGCTTCCACTTCGCTTGCAAAATAGCCAACATACTGCGTGCTGCGGATGCCAAGCTGAGCTGCGTGCTCCTTGGTGTGGACTTCATGATGATGTCCAGGATTCAAGGTCTGATTGTTGTTGATATAGTAGTGTTTATACATAATTTGACTCCTTTCGGCTTGACGGAACAAGCCAGTCGTGATATTTTAGTAACGTGCACATCTTGAATGAGCGGTTAATCTGTTGCAGCAGATTGCCGCTCTTTTTATTTGCGCATAAGGCATCACCTCCTTTAATGTTCGCATATTCGCCTGTTCGCTTCTTTCTAACACTCGGCTTGCATTTAAGGGAATCGGAAGATTCCCTTAAATTGAGATTTTTAGTTGAATAGGGGGGCATCAAATGTGATCATCTTCAGCGAGTTCAAGCGATAGCGCATAGCCTGTTTAGATACGCTGAATTCATCCGCCATGTCATAGATAATGCTCTCTACCATGCAGTCGCACGGAAGGGGGTATTTTGCGCCTAAGTTGCTGCTTCGCTTTTTGAACTCGTCTCGAACCACATTCTGCGGCATCAAGAACGCCGCTGCACACGCATTCGCCTGATACTCGATGAAATCCAGCGACGTTTTCAGACTTTTCTTCCCATTCAAGGCTATTTGCGTCGTGCTGTGAATATAGTCGGGCGTTTCACGACGGAAACAGTTCTTGTGCAGAACTTGGTGAAACACTTCGTGCATCACAGTGAAGTTTTCACGCCCTCTATTATCCCCCTCAGTCAGCGTTGCATCAATGAGAATACTCCCCTTGGAAAGATAAACCTTTGAAGGAAGCATGCCCTCTCGATAACAGGGTTCGGGCCACACCCACACATAGCCAGCATTGAAGGCGGTTGCGCCGAGAATAGACTGATCTGGGGTGATATACTTCCAGTCATAGTCAACACCCAAGCACTTTTCAATGACGGCGTAGACGTCGATGGGCTTCGGCTTTTTTAGTCGTTCAGGGTCAAATTGGTTCAGAAGCTTTTCCGCCTCTTTTTCCAACTGATGCGCAGAATAGTTGTAATGGATCACGCTTATTTCTTACCTCGCTCTTGTTCCTCCATCATCTCAATGACCTTCTGCCATACTTCACTGGAGGCATTGTTGTCACGTGCCATACGAAGCGCAACACGGACATGCTCATTCCCCATGATGTACTCCGGCAGATCAGGAGATACCGTATTCTCCTTTTCGCCTGCGGCCAGATCAAACATGGTGTTGGTTTCTTCTTCGGACAGGCACAGAATACGGGCCAATTCATACAGCTTGTCTTTGTCAGGGGGATAGCGATTCCCCTTTTCAATGTCGCTCATGTATGCCGGTACAATCCCTAATTCGGCAGCCAGTCCACGTAGTGTCAGTCCACGGGATTTTCGCTTTTCAGCGATGAATTCTCCGAACTTGCCGTTCATAGTCCTTTCCTCCTTGACAGGAATAAGCGTGTTCGCTAATTCCTAACACTATTATACGCAGTGGTGCCGAGAAAGTCAACCACATTTTTTGAGAAATTTTTCAAAAGACTGCTTCGCCACTTTCATTTCTTGATATCTTGTTATATAATTGAACCAGAAATCTAATTTTTAGATATTTGATTTATATAGGAAGGGAGATAAGCATGGCTGTATCCTATAAGAAGCTCTGGAAACTGTTGATTGACATGGATATGACGAAAACGATGCTTCGTAAAGAAGCTGGAATTACAACCGCAGCACTTGCGAAACTTGGTAAGAATGAAAATGTCAACACTGAGGTGCTTGTGAAAATCTGCAACACTCTGAAGTGCGACATCTCCGATATTATGGAACTTACGAATGAAAGGACAGAACAATAATGGAAAAAGCAAACTTTGGTCAGATCGTTTCCTTTTTGTTTGGAATCGCAAATGACTGTCTCGTAGATACATATGATGTAGGCGACTACAGAAAGATTATTCTGCCTATGATGGTTATCCGCCGTTTTGATGCGGTTTTGGAACCCACTAAGGAGAAAGTTTTGAAAATGAAGGAGCAGCTGGATGCTGCTGGTATTACCGATCAGGACGAAGCCCTGTGCAGCGTAGCGGGAGAAGCTTTTTGTAATAGTTCCCCCTATACCCTGTCAGATCTGAAATCCCGTACTAATCAGCAACAGCTGAAATCCGACTTTATCCTTTACCTGAACGGTTTTTCTCAGAATGTGCAGGATATTATCAAGCGCTTTGAATTCAGAAATCAGATTGACAAACTCTCTGAGCATGACATTCTGGGCCTGCTGATCAGCAAGTTTACGGATTCCTCTGTGAACCTGTCTAATCGCCCGATTTATGATGCCAAGGGTAATCTTGTGCAGCCCGCACTGGACAATCACACTATGGGAACGGTGTTTGAAGAGGTCATCCGTAAGTTTAATGAGGAAACCAACATTACTGATGCAGGACGTCACTTTACCCCTCGTGACATCGTGGAGCTGATTACTGATCTGGCGTTTGTGCCCGTGAAAGACAAAATTCAGAGTACAACTTACCGTATCTATGACGGAGCCTGTGGCACAGGCGGTATGCTGACGGTTGCCGAAGGTCGAATGCAAGAAGTGGCTAAGGAATTCGGAAAGAATGTTTCGATCCATTTGTACGGCCAGGAGAACTCCGACGAAACCTATGCTATCGCTCGCAGTGACATGCTGGTTAAGGGCGAAGGCGTACAGGCAAACAACATTTTCTTTGGCTCCACCATTTCCAATGATGGATTCGCTGGAGAAACCTTTGACTTTATGCTTTCCAACCCGCCTTTCGGCACACCTTGGAAAACAGATCTGAAGGCATGGGGCGACATTAAGAAGGATGAGATTACCGACACCCGTTTCCGTGTGAACTATAAGGATGAAGATTTCTCTCTGATTCCGGACATTGGTGATCCGCAGATGTTGTTCCTTGCCAATAACATTAGCAAGATGAAGAAGAATACTGCTCTTGGCAGTCGTATTGTGGAGGTACACAACGGATCTTCTCTGTTTACCGGCAAAGCAGGTCAGGGTCCCTCCAATCTGCGTCAGTATATTCTGGAGCAGGATTTGCTGGAAGCCATTGTCGCAGTTCCTGAAAAAATGTTCTACAACACAGGAATTGGTACCTACATCTGGATTCTTGCCAACAAGAAGGAGAAACGCCGCAAAGGAAAGGTACAACTCATTGATGCTACTTCCTTCAAAAAACCTCTTCGCAAGAACCTTGGAGAAAAGAACTGTGAAATCGATAAGGATATTAGAGATTATATTCTGGAATTGTACATGGCATTTGACCAAGCAGATGAACGTTACAGCAAGGTGTTTAATAATTCTGAATTTGGATATTGGGAAATTCCGGTCTACACACCGCAGTATGATGAAAACGGTCAGCCTATTCTGGATAAGAAGGGCAAGCCTATAAAGCCGAACTCTGATAAAGAAATCGTACCGTTTACCTATAAAGGTGGTATCGAAGCATTTATCGAAAAAGAAGTGAAACCGTATGCCCCTGATGTGTTTATTAAACCGGGTACAGAGAAAGTGGGCTATGAGCTTTCCTTTACGAAGTATTTCTATAAACCGATTCAGTTGCGTACGTTAGAAGAAATTGCAAGGGATATTCGTGCTATCGAAAAAGAAACCGACGGTCTTCTGGATGAAATCTTAGGGGGCTGATTATGAAAAGATACGAAGCGTACAAGGCTGTACAGCCACTATGGAATATGACATTTCCAAAGCATTGGGAAGTTTTTCCATTGTATTCTATAGCCAAGGAGAAATCGATATGTAATTGTACCGAGTTGGAACTGTTATCTGTATATTTGGATGCCGGTGTAGTTCCTTTCTCAAAAAGAACCGAAAAGAGAACCAACGCAACAAGTAAGGATCTTTCCAAATATCAGCGAGTTGATCCGGGTGATTTTGTATTAAATAATCAGCAAGCATGGAGAGGTTCTGTTGGTGTATCAAAACATACCGGTATTACAAGCCCTGCATATATTGTTCTGTCTATGAATGATCAATTGACTACGGAATATGCAAATTACCTATTCAGGAGTGCCATTATGGTAGATCAATACTTGGTTAGGTCAAAAGGCGTTGGTTCCATTCAAAGAAACCTATATTGGCAGGAGTTGAAATGTGCAAGTGTTCTTGTTCCTCCACGAGATGAGCAGGATCAGATTGTCCGATACCTTGATTGGCAAGTTTCCAAAATCAATCATTTGATTCATGGTTATCAGAAGCAGATTAATTTACTGGACGAAAGAAAAACAACAGTAATAAATCAGGCTGTCACACGTGGCATTCATGCTGATGTTGAAATGCAAGCTGTTGAAGCAAACTGGGTTAAAGAAATTCCTGCACATTGGCAATTCAACAAAGTTAAGCAGCATTTTGAAATTAAGAAGCGAATTGCTGGTAAAGAAGGCTACGATGTAATATCTATTACGCAGCAGGGTTTAAAAGTAAAAGACATTGCCTCTAATGAAGGCCAAATGGCTGCCAATTACTCGAAATACCAGTTTGTATATCCTGGCGATTATGCAATGAATCACATGGACTTGCTAACCGGTTTTATTGGGCTTTCTGACTTTTTTGGGGTTACAAGTCCAGACTATCGAGTATTTTCTGCAATTGATGTTGAAAGAACCGATTTGAAATACTTCTTATATGTATTCCAGTTGGGATACAAGCGTAAAATCTTCTACGGACTGGGACGTGGTGCAGCCAATAAAGGAAGATGGCGTATGCCTGCAATAAATTTTAAGAATTATGATATTCCTGTTCCTCCGATTGAAGAACAACGTGAAATTGTTGAATACATTGAGCAAGAGACAGAAAAGATTGACTTGCTCAAAAAAGAAGTTGAAAAACATATTGAGTATCTTAGAGAATACCGAACCAGATTGATCTCTGATGTTGTGACGGGACAGATTGATGTTCGTGATGTAGTTATCCCGGAATACACGCCAGAGGAAGATACGGAAATCGACACCGATGATACCGGTGAAGATGTGGAGGAGGTGGCAGAGGATGCCGAGTAATACAAAGGAAAATGGTTTTGAAACCTTGATTGTGGATACTTTGGTAAATAGCAATGGCTATGAACAAGGTGTCACAACTGAGTACAACAAGCAATATGCCATCGATGAGGACAGACTCTTCCGTTTTCTGCTGTCTACTCAGAAGAAAGCAATGGATGAGCTGCACATTCTGGACAGTGATCTGGAAAAAGATCGTTTCTTCAAGCAGTTGGACAAGAAGCTGAAAAGCGATGGTGTCATAGAGCTGCTCCGCAAAGGTATGCGCTACAAGCATCTGCGCTTGGATCTGTTCTATGTGCGCCCCTCTGTTCACAATCCAGAAGCCGCAGAATTATATGAAAAGAATATTTTCAGCGTGACCAGACAGCTACAGTATTCCAGCTTCAACCCTCGTTTGGCACTGGATGTCTGTATCTTCATCAACGGTCTGCCAGTAATCACCATGGAGCTGAAAAACCAGCTTACCAAGCAAAACGTTTCCGATGCAGTTGAACAGTACAAGAATGATCGCACTCCGGATGAGGTTTTGTTCAGCTTCAAACGATGCATCGTTCACTTTGCCGTTGATGATAACGAAGTAAGAATGTGTACGGAACTGAAGGGCAAGAAATCCTGGTTCCTGCCGTTTAACAAGGGATTCAATGATGGTGCTGGCAATCCTCCGAATCCCAATGGAATCAAAACGGATTATCTTTGGAAAGAGATTCTGACCAAGGATGAACTATCCAATATCATTGAAAACTATGCTCAGGTGATTTCTGAGAAAGACGAAGACACCGGGGTTACAAAATATAAGCAGGTGTTCCCTCGTTATCATCAGCTTTCTGTGGTGAAATCCCTGCTTAGTGATGCAAAGCGTGACGGTGTGGGCGGACGCTATCTGATTCAGCACAGCGCAGGTTCCGGTAAGTCTAATTCCATCGCATGGCTGGCACATCAGCTCGTCACACTGAAAAATGACAGCGGCAAAGAGATTTTTGACACGGTTATCGTTGTGACTGACCGTATCAATTTGGACAAGCAGATCAAAGACACCATCAAACAGTTTATGCAGGTATCTGCAACAGTTGGTTGGGCGAAAAGTGCCGGTGAGCTGAAGCAGCTCCTGAACGAAGGTAAGAAAATCATTATTACCATCGTCCATAAGTTCCAGTTCATTTTGGATGATATTGGCGAGGTACATAAGGATAAAAACTTTGCCATTCTGATTGACGAAGCCCATTCCAGCCAGAACGGCAGTCTGTCTGCAAAGATGAACATGGTGCTTTCTGGTAGCGTCTATGACGATGAAGATGATCTTGAAGACAAGATCAATACAATCATCGAGGGGCGCAAGATGGTAAAGAACGCAAGCTATTTTGCGTTTACCGCAACACCGAAGAATAAGACGTTGGAAATGTTCGGTAAGAAAAAGCGGTTGCCCGATGGAACAACAAAGCCGGAACCGCACTATGTTTATACCATGAAGCAGGCTATCGAAGAAGGCTTTATCATGGATGTACTGCGTTATTTTACGCCAGTGCAAAGTTATTATAAATTGGCGAAAACTATTGAGGACGATCCGCAGTTTGACAAGAAACGAGCACAGCGATTGCTTCGTTACTATGTGGAATCCAATCAGTACGCTATCCACGAAAAGGCTAACATTATGGTTGAGCATTTCCATACAGAAGTGATTGCCAAAGGAAAAGTCGGCGGTAAGGCCAGAGCCATGGTTATCACCAGTTCCATTAAACGTGCCATCGAATATTACAAAGCGATTTCTAAGCTATTGGAAGAACGCAAGAGTCCCTTTAAAGCGATTGTAGCTTTTTCCGGTTCTGTCGAGTATGAGGGCAGACAAGTTACAGAAGCGGATTTGAACGGATTTCCGAGTGCTAAAATCGAAAAAACCTTTAAGGGTGATCCCTATCGTATTCTTATTGTCGCAAACAAATTCCAGACAGGTTTTGATGAACCGCTGCTGCACACTATGTATGTAGACAAAGGCTTGGCCGATATTAAGGCAGTTCAAACACTGTCCCGTCTAAATAGAAGCCACCCTGACAAGAAAGACACATTTATTCTGGACTTTGTAAACGAGCCTGGGGTCATCAAAGAAGCCTTTGATAGGTATTATAAAACCACAATTCTTTCTGGTGAGACCGATGTGAATAAGCTGAATGATTTGATTGATACTATGGAATCTATTCAGGTTTACAGCGATGCTGACATTGATACCTTTGTGGAGCGTTATTTGGCAAATGGACCTCGTGAGCACCTTGACCCCATTCTGGATCACTGTGTCGAAGTCTATAAAGGTTTGATTATTGAAGATCAGATTGAATTTAAGAGTTGTGCAAAGACTTTCGTGCGAACCTATAATTTTCTTTCTGCGATTTTGCCATATGGCAGTGTTCAGTGGGAAAAGCTCTCCATCTTCCTAAATCTTTTGGTGCCCAAGCTGCCTAAACCGGATGGTGAGGATTACACCGAGGGCTTGCTTGAAGATGTGGATCTGGAAAGTTACCGTGCTGAAGCGCAGCAGACTATGAGAATTCAGCTCGAGAACGAAAACGGCAAAATCGATCCTATTCCGGTAAGCACCAGTGTGGGGATTGATGTTCCAGAATTGGATACGCTCACAAATATCTTGAAGGAATTCCATGATATCTTCGGCAATATCGAGTGGACAGATGAAGACAAAATCAAGAAGCAGATCAACGATATTATCGAAAGTGTCCGCAGGGATGAGAAGTACAATAATGCAATGCAATTCTCTGACAAGCAGAATGCCCGTGATGAAAGTGATCGTGCTGCCCATGAAGCGGTCATGAACAGTATGCAAAGCGGACTGGAATTGTTTAGAGAAGTTCAGAACAACCCGTCCTTTAGAAAGTGGTTGTTTGATAGTGCTTTTAATTCGACATATCAAGCAAACCATAATCAGACAAGTTTATAATACGTGATAATGAAACAGCTTACCACTTTGCGTTCAGCAAAGTGGTAAGCTGTTCAACTTCTGACCAACTTGAGCAGAAGTGTTTTATTATCGTGCGATGTCAATCATACTAATTGAATTATTCACGCTTTCGTGATATAATTACCGTTAATATTAGGAGGTGAATTACCATGGCTGTAACCTACAAAAAGTTATTTCACTTACTGATCGACAAGGGTATGACTAATGCCGAGCTGATGGAAAAAGCGGGCTTTAGTGCTAATATCATTACACGCATCAAGCGTGACAATTATATTTCTCTCGACACTATCGAGAAGATCTGCAAAACTCTTGATTGTGGAGTCGATGACATTTTGGAATTCACTACAGAAATCGAACAATGAATAGCATTGCAGCATATTCTTACAACATGAGGAAGTATTATGAATTTATATAAACGAGACTATATAAAGAGCGTTCCTACCAAACAGGAGATGCAACTGTATGAGGATATTTTGTGTACTGAAAGAGAAGCTGCCGGAGACAGAAGATTTGGGAAGATAAATCATAGGCGATTGTATCCAGCAGCAGTTCGGCACTATGATAGTTTTTTCCCTAACAATCATATTGAGTTGTTTGATTTCCAGAACGAAGGTAATATGGAACAACTAAATGAAGAGTTTTGTGCCTTGATTCATGATGCAAACACAAACGAAAGAGACGTTCTTCGCTTCATTAATCACAGACCTGCTTATCATATTATTGCTGGTGTATTTAAGTATTATAATTTTGGCCACCACGATGCATATGTCTTCCCGGAATTTGCTTTAGGTAAGTACATTGCTGATTATTTGTTGATAGGAAAAAGCTCTGGCGGCTATGAGTTTGTATTTGTCGAGCTTGAACACCCTAATGGAAGGACAACCTTGAAATCTGGACACGAGGGAGAAGCCTTTAGAAAAGGTACTTATCAAATTTATGATTGGAAAGCAGAAATCGAAGCACACTTTTCTGCATCGTTTGTGACGATCACCAAGTACAGCAACAAATCCTCGCTTCCGAAGGAATTTTCAGAATATGATTCAAGCCGTTTTCACTATGCTGTGGTCGCAGGCTTGCGTGAGGATTACAACGAAGCTACTTATCGTGATCGTCGAAACAAAGCAACCCAGCAAAACATTCTGACTTTGCATTATGATAATCTGTACGATAAAGCCTGCGAGTTAGAAACAGCTCAATCATTTTAAATAACAAGTGAACCGATCATGTCAACGTTTAGGATGAACGTGCTTCTTGTTGACATGGGCACCTGTCTTTTGAAGATAAAAGAACAAGGAGCAAGATATGAAACCAGTATTGATGGAAAATGCCTTTGAAGCTTGGGCGGCTGCCATACGCTTTTGTGATGATATAAAAGATGGAAAAGCAACACTCCAGTATCAGAAAGATTTTGTATTGTCACTTCATAATGCCGTTGAACTTATTATGAAGCAAATGCTGTTGAATAATAACGATCACAGGGTTGCAGAAGTAAGAAAGGCAAAAAATGAAGCTGATGCAAAACTCTTATTCGATTATTTCAAGGCAACGGATTTAAATAGTTTTTTTGATACGCTGTCAAATGAAGATCTTTCAAAATTTAACACAATTCAATTTAACGAACTAATTTCATTACATAAGAAGTTATTTGGCAGAAGCCTTGAGCAAGGAGAATCGTTAAAAACAGAACTTGAGCTGTTGCAAAAGCTGAGAAATAATGAAACCCACTTTTTGATTCGTCAAGGCAGCTTTTTGTCCGAAGAAGATTTTTGTGTGCTTCATAATTTCATGATTCGCTTTTATAAAATTATGGAGTCATGGTGTCCCATTGACAAAGATGATTATGAATTATATATACTTCCTTATTGGGGAGATCCCGTTGGAGCCGATAGCACTTATGGATTCAATCGTGAACCATTACAGATTTTTTCTTATGAAACTGCTGTAAGAAATTCAAAGTTAGCAAAGAAAATAGCAGCATTACTTAACGGTGACTATCTATATGGTGCTCCTGACTTTTCACCATATACCATTACAAAAGATTTGATTCAACAACACATGGAGCTATCTTCTCAGTTTGATGAAATATGGTCTGTGGTGTATATGATGCAATGCTTAGAGATGATTGCTGTAGATGAAATTTTGGATGATGAACAAGGGCGAGTTTATTTTGTAATGAGTGTTCTGTTCTAATAGGTTATATGAGTAAAAGAGCATTGTTCTTACATATTTTGCATTTGCAATGTTGACAGAAATAGCCCGCATTTGTATAATATTAGTGTAACGGGTCGAACGTTGCGGACAACTGAATATAAGAATGTTCAAACATATTTTATGAGAGTCGGAATTGTCCGACACGGTATCGGTGCACTGGAAGTACCGAACTGCTCCACCACGCCTTTGGTTCTGTTGGCGGGAGTTGTACAAAGCAGAACCCGACTTTGATTTTTCAGAGCCGATTACATAGAACATCAGAAATCAGCGAGAGCCATGCTCCCGCTGATTTCTGATGTTTTGTGTAATCGGCTCTTTTTGTTTTACCATTTTTCCAAAACATCGTTCAGCACCAAATGCGTGAACTTGAAAAATCGTCGAAAACGAAAAGGCTGGGTAGCGTAGAGCAAGATTCTACCATGGGTCCAAATTTCGCCTATCGCTCATTTTGCCCCTCATGGAATCTTGTTGGGGAGTGCCTTCCCCAAACCCTGCATCTGTTCTGCTTTCGCAGAAGCGACGGCATCCGCCGTCCACCATTTTCACAAATGAAGGAGGAACCGAATGGCCAAAACCTACAACACACCGAAACGAACCCACATCGTAAAAACCCGTCTGGACGATGAAGAACACGCAGATTTTCTTCGCCGCTTGGAGATTTACGACATGAATCAATCGGAGTTTATCCGTGAAGCAATCTCCGGTGTAACCATCCGTCCAACCATTGTGGCAACATTGGTCAGCGACGATCTGCTCGCAGCCATCGGCAAGCTAACCGCTGAATATGGAAGGATCGGTAACAATCTAAATCAGATTGCCAGACACCTCAACGAATGGCGAAGTCCCTATCCGTCCATGGCAAAAGAATTGCAAGATGCCGCCTCTGATCTCGCCACTCTGAAATTTGAAGTGATGAAAAAGGTAGGTGATGCTGTTGGCAACGTTCAAGCATATAAGCTCTAAGAATGCCGACTACTCTGCCGCTGAAGCTTACCTCACTTTTGAGCATGATGAGTTCACTATGAAGCCCACCCTGGATGAAAACGGCAGGCTCATCCCAAGACAGAATTATCGCATTTCCACCTTGAACTGCGGTAACGAAGATTTTGCGATTGCTTGTCTGAGAGCCAACCTCCGATATGGCAAAAATCAAAAACGGGAAGATGTCAAAAGTCATCACTATATCATTTCTTTTGACCCTAAAGATGTTCCCGACCACGGATTGACCGTAGATCTGGCGCAGAGTCTTGGAGAGAAATTCTGCAAGGAACACTTTCCGGGTCATCAAGCCATTGTTTGCACTCACCCCGACGGACACAACGGCAGCGGCAATGTTCATGTACACATCGTGATCAATTCTCTGCGAATTGAAGAAGTTCCATTCATGCCATATATGGACAGACCGTGCGATACACAACCGGGCATGAAGCACCGATGCACCAACGCAGCTATGAAATATTTTCGCTCCGAGGTTATGGAAATGTGTCACGATGCGGGTCTGTATCAGATTGATCTGCTGAACGGCAGTAAGACCCGTGTGACCGAGCGTGAGTATTGGGCGAAGAAGAAAGGACAGCTTGCGCTGGATGAAGAAAACGCTGTTCTTGCCGAACAGGGCTTACCCGTCAAGCAGACCAAATTTGAAACAGACAAAGACAAGCTCCGTGAAGAAATCCGCATGGCACTTTCTGATACTGTCAGCTTTGAGGGCTTCGCAGAAAAACTTCTCCGCCGTGGCATTACCGTCAAAGAGAGCCGTGGGCGCTTGTCCTATCTCACACCCGACCGCACCAAGCCCATCACAGCACGAAAGCTGGGTGACGATTTTGATAGATCGGCTGTGTTCGCTGTTATTGTCAGAAACACAAAACGAGTGAGGGCAAAAACCGACCCCATCCCTTCTGCACCCGCTATGCAGAAAACCATCAACGAGCGTGATACTGTTAGCCGCATGGTGGATATTGATGCCGCAAAGGAAAAAGGCAAAGGTTACGAGCATTGGGCAAAGAAACACAATCTCAAAAATGCCAGCCGTGCCTATCTGCTGTATCAGGAAATGGGATTTGATTCTCCCGAAGCAGTGGCTGCCGCCTGTGATGCCGCCCACGAAAAGCTGAGTGATATTCGCACAGAAATGAAATCAGTGGAAGCTACAATTGCAGAAAAGAAAGAGTTCCGTGACTATGTGCTGAACTATCACAAAACACGATATGTGGTTGACGAGCTGAAAGCCTGTAAGAAAGAAAAAGCCCGTCAGAAATATCGTGACGAGCATGACAGCGACTTCATCATTCTGAACGCCGCCAAACGATATTTTGATTCCAAGGGACTCAAGAAGCTGCCGAGCTACAAGGCATTGCAGACGGAAGTGGAACAGCTCATCAAAGAGAAAAACAAGCTTTACAACCAGTATCAGACCGCCAAAGACGAAGCACAGCGGCTTGATACCATTCGCCACAATATCGAGCAGACCCTTGGCAGAAAAATCGAACGCAAACAGGAACTGGAGCGTTAATCCTTCCCTTCGATTCGTTTCCATTCCCATCCATTCCAAAAATCAAGAAAGGACAATTATATGAATGAACAGAAAAACAAGAATTACACAGTCAATGAAAACGGCAGTATCATCGTTCACAACTACTGTGCGGCAGAGCTGCCAAAGATCACCGTAACCATTCGTTCCGGTCAGACTACTTACCGATTTGGCGGTAGCTACGATGGCACACGAAGTCTTTCCGGTAAGTTGCTCGACCACATGGCAAGAGAAAACTAAAAATGCTCAAAAAATACGCACAAGAACAAGGTTTCCGCAACATCCAGTTTTTCGTAGACGATGGTTACTCCGGTGCCAACTTCAACAGACCCGATTGGAAACGAATGATTGAGTTGGTCGAGAACAATAAGGTCGGTGTTATCATCGCCAAGGATATGAGCCGTATCGGCAGAAACTATCTGGAAGTCGGTCTCTACACAGAAATGCTTTTCCCCGAACACGATGTCCGTTTCATCGCCGTGAACAGCGGTGTGGACAGCGCCAATCAGCAGGACAACGATTTTACTCCGTTCTTGAATATCATCAACGAGTTCTATGTCAAGGACAGCAGTAAAAAGGTCAAAGCGGTTATGAAGCAGAAAGGCGAATCCGGTGAGTATCTGACCACCAACCCACCCTATGGCTACATGAAAGACCCCGACAATCCAAAGAGACATTGGGTTGTGGACGATGAAGCCGTAGCTGTTGTCCGTCAGATCTTCGCATGGTGTATGGAGGGCTTCGGCCCCTCTCAGATTGCCAAGAAGCTGAAGGAAGCAAAGGCGGATTGCCCCACCGTCCATTGGATGAAGATGGGACGTAATGCTCCTGCAAAGACACCGGATAATCCTTACAATTGGGCACCACGAACTATCACCGGCATACTGGAAAAGATGGAATACCTTGGTCACATGGTCAACTTCAAGACCCGCAAGCAGTCGTACAGAAGCAAAAAGAAACTCGAAAACCCTCCCGACCAATGGAAGATTTTCGAGAACACCCATGAAGCTATTATTGACGAAGAAACCTTCGCCCGTGTGCAGGAGCTTCGCAAGAATAAGCGCAGACCCGCCAGAACAGGCAAGACCAATATGTTCTCCGGTCTCGTCCGCTGTGCCGATTGCGGTGAGAAATTGTACTACTGCACCAGCAACAGTTTTGAAACCAGACAAGACCACTTTGTTTGCTCCCCTTCCCGTAAAAAGGGTAAGGAGGTCTGTGACACCCACTTCATCAGAGCCGTTGTACTGGAAGAAGGTACGCTCCAGCACATGAGGTTGGTAATCTCCTGTGTTGCAGGCTATGAGGACTCATTCCGCAGAGCATTGGGTGCCAAGCGAAGCGAGGAAGCAAGGAAAGAGCTTTCTGCCAAGAAGCGAACCTTGCAGAAATCCGAAAATCGTCTGGCTGAACTGGACAGATTGTTCAAGCGTATTTATGAGGATATGGTCAACGGAAAACTGTCCGAAGCTCGTTTTCAGATGTTGTCTGATGATTATGAGCAGGAGCAGGCAGACTTGAGAGCCAAGATTGAAATGCTTGAAAACGAAATACAGAATCAAGAAGATCAAGCGGAGAATGTTGATAGATTTATCCGACAGGCAAAGAAATACCTGTATCTGGAGAAGCTGACACCGACCGTGCTGAACGATATGGTGAACGCCGTATATGTTCATGCACCGGACAAGTCCAGCGGACACCGAGTGCAGGATGTGACCATCAGTTACAACTATATCGGCATACTCCCCGCCAATTTACTCTATGACGTTGTGAACGGAAAAGCGGCATGATCACTCATGCCGCCTTCCCGAAAACAATACTATAATGTTTTATTGGACCGCCCGGAAGGCGTCTCTTTTTTTATGACAAAGGGGCCATTCTCTACGGCGGAGAATACCCCCTCTTTTCGCGCTGAGCAGCGCGGGGCAGAGCACGCCTGTGCTCCGCAGGGACCGCTTTTGTATGTGCAAAAGCGGTCGGAAAACACATGAGGGGCCGCGGCCCCTCAACCCTGCCATAGAAAGCCTGACAATAGGCCGACTGCACGCGCTGTGCAAAATACTGCCTGCAATGCTTGGCGCGGCTTTCGATTTGGGCTGCTCCTTGCGGCCGCTGCCGCTCTGCGGTGAGGTTACGGACTATTTCTTTTTCGGCGGAGCAAACGTGTCTGTGCGGCCAAGGAGATAATCGGTCGTCGTTCCGTAAATATCCGCAAGCTTCAATAAAATAGAAGTCGGAATATCATTTTCTCCCGTCTCATATTTTGAATATCCGGTCTGCGACATACCGAGCATGGCTGCAAGCTCTTTTTGCGTCCAGTCTCTATCCTCGCGCAGATCGCGCCAACGCTGATACATTCTTATCACCCCGTCAGCACTATACGGCAACCTGAAACAGGGTATTGCAGCGTAGCCTGTTTCAGGTTATAATGTGCTGTAAGGAGTGATTTTTATGCCGACTTATGAGAATATGTATTATTATCTCGAGCACTCGATCCGCGAGGCGCTGCAGGACTTGGAACAGCAAAATTTCGGCGCGGCAAAAAAGACGCTTACGCAGGCGCGTGAGGTCACTGAAAAAATGCGTCGTGTCATCGTCGGCAAAAACGACGGGCTTGCCCAGGTAATCGGAAAGGCGCTCCGCCACGGGCGCAAGGGAGAACTTCGCTTCCGGGCCGTTCTTGGGCTTGCCCAGGTGGCTGCACAGAATTACCTTGCCCCCGTCGGC
>ERZ780167.939-NODE-939-length-27909-cov-6.074460_pt1 | contig 27909 bp, 23 predicted proteins | sample MGYA00510982_ERZ780167 | MGnify/ENA primary metagenome ERZ780167 (study PRJEB29588, sample SAMEA2146107) | human gut metagenome | biome: human gut; feature: human-associated habitat; material: faeces | place: Denmark | collected 2008/2010 ... | reverse complement strand
CCTGCGGAAGCATCAGGTGAACGCCATCGCCCACATCCTCTATGGCGGCAACACCCTGCTTGCACACGTAGTGGGGGCAGGGAAGACGTTCGAGATGGTGGCGGCGGCGATGGAATCCAAGCGGCTGGGGCTGTGCCAGAAATCCCTCTTTGTGGTACCGAACCACCTGACGGAGCAGTGGGCCAGCGAGTTCTTGCAGCTCTATCCTGCCGCCAATGTGCTGGTGGCCACGAAAAAGGATTTTGAGACAAAGAACCGCAAGCGTTTTTGCGGGCGCATCGCCACCGGCGACTATGACGCCATCATCATCGGCCACAGTCAGTTCGAGAAGATACCCGTCAGTATCCAGCGGCAGCGGGCCATTCTGGAGCAGCAGATGGACGAGATCATCCAGGGCATCCGTGAGGCGAAGGCGGACAAGGCGGAGAACTTCACCATCAAGCAGATGGAAAAGACCCGCAAGGGGTTGCAGAATAAGCTGGACAAGCTGAACGACCAAAGCCGCAAGGACGATGTGGTCACGTTCGAGGAGCTGGGCGTTGACCGGCTGTTCATCGACGAGAGCCACTACTATAAAAATCTGTTTCTCTACACCAAAATGCGGAACGTCAGCGGCATCGCGCAGACCGAGGCGCAGAAGTCCAGCGACCTTTTCATGAAGTGCCGGTATCTGGACGAGATCACAGGCGGGCGGGGTGTGGTATTCGCCACCGGTACGCCGATTTCCAATAGCATGGTGGAGCTATATACCATCCAGCGGTATTTGCAGATGGACGCCTTGCAGGAGCAAGGCTTCCAGCATTTCGACGCATGGGCCGCCAACTACGGCGAGACGGTCACGACCATCGAGCTGGCACCGGAGGGGACGGGCTATCGGGCCAAGACTTGCTTTGCCAAGTTCAACAACCTGCCGGAGCTGATCTCCGTATTCAAAAATGTGGCGGATATCCAAACGGCGGATATGCTGAATTTGCCGGTGCCGGAGGCCCACTATCACAACATCGCCCTGAAACCGTCCGAGTACCAGAAAGAGATGGTGGCATCGCTGGCGGAACGGGCCGAGCAGGTGCGTAATCGGCAGGTGGACAGCAGCGTGGACAATATGCTGCTGATCACCAACGATGGCCGGAAGCTGGCATTAGACCAGCGGCTCATCAATCCCATGCTGCCCAGCGATCCGGAGAGCAAGGCGGCCAAGTGCGCGGAGACGGTATTTGACATCTGGCAGCGCACGGCAGAGAAGCGCTCCACACAAATGATCTTCTGTGATTTGTCCACGCCCAAGGGCGAAGGTGTTTTCAGTGTTTATGATGATATCCGTGATAAGCTGCTGGCGATGGGCATACCGGAAAATGAAGTTGCCTATATCCACGACGCCAAGACCGAGGCCCAGAAGAAAGACCTGTTCAGCAAGGTGCGGGCCGGTCAGGTGCGTGTGCTGCTGGGCAGCACACAGCGCATGGGTGCCGGAACCAACTGCCAGCAGAAGCTGGTGGCCTTGCACCATTTGGACTGTCCGTGGCGGCCATCCGACCTTCAGCAGCGGGAGGGCCGTATCATCCGGCAGGGCAATGAGAATAGCGAGGTGGATATTTACAGCTACGTCACTGAGGGTACGTTTGACGCCTACCTCTATCAGTTGGTGGAGCGAAAGCAAAAATTCATCGCGCAGATCATGACCAGCAAGTCCCCTGTACGCAGCGCCGAGGATGTGGACGAGCAGGCGCTTTCCTATGCGGAGATCAAGGCGCTGGCCAGCGGCAATCCACTCATCAAGGAGAAGATGGACTTGGACATTGCGGTGACGAAGCTGAAGCTGCTGAAAAGCAGTCACCTAAGCCAGCGGTATGCGCTGGAGGATGCCATCAGCAAAACATTCCCCAAGTCTCTTGCGGAGACGCAGGAGCGCCTTGCCGGGTACGGCGCGGATATCGCCGTGGTCAAGGAACATACCGCGCCCAACGCGGACGGTTTCTCTCCCATGACGCTGGCGAACAGCCACCGGCGAGAAAAAAGCCACAATGGGAAAGGTAGGTCGATATGGGATACCAGGAGAGTTGGTTCTACATAGAGCCGCAGCGGAAATTTGAGAAGATGATCCAAGCCTATGAACGGGCAGAAAATTCCGGCTACTATAAGGTAGCGGGCGCGGAACCGTGGTCAGTGGTGGTACTCAAGCAGCCCTTCGGAGACATTCCGGCAGGCAAGAGGCTGCTGTGGGTATGCGGCGACAGAGACTTTCACTGTGTGGCCGGTGTGTTCGGCGGCGAGCTGAAATGCCGGGCGAAGATCCGCGTCATTCCGGTGGAGGAGGTGCTTGACCCGGATGACCGGCGTCTGGAGGGGCTGGACTTCGATTCCGCCGCGCCTTCCGAAAACGACTATATGCGCCGGTACAGTGTCCAGAACTATGCCTACCGTATGAGAACAGGCCGGGAGAGGTGAAATAATTTGACAGCAAATGCAGGTTTTGCTATAGTGCTCATGGTGATCGTGCTGCATATGCTTGCGGGGCGTGTAGCCGGAAAAGGGAACTTTCACGCAGAAGTTCCTCTTTTCACGAAATAAAAATAGGGAACAAATCGGGTGCTTACTGATGCAAAAAGTTCCCTAATTGGAAAGCGTACTTTTTCACAAGGGAGCATGGTAATGGATCAGAAAGAACTTGAATATCTTCGGCGCATAGAGGATCACGCCGCCCAAACTGGCTGGGTCGCGCCGCTTACGCAGGAAGACAAGGATTATTTTGCTTATCTTCGGCAGGTCAGCAAGCGTTACAATATCAATCTATCCAAGGCGAACAGATTGGAATATGATTTTGTGACCCGTGTTGCAGAGAGTGAATTTTATCTTCAGAGAGCGAACACAGAACAATCAGAATAATTCCGTGAAAAGCGTAGGCAAATGCCTGCGCTTTTTTTGCACAGGGATTTTTTCGCCAACTGTCGGATCAAATTTCCGCCAATCGTCGGAAAAATATTTCGCCAATCATCGGAAAACGAGGGAGGTGATGTTCTATGCCGTTTATCCCGTCAGAGCAGTTAGCCCGCGCCCGCGAGATGGATTTGCTGACCTATCTGCGGTGCTGTGAGCCGGAGGAACTGGTCAGCGCAGGCGGCAACACCTACGCCACCAGAAGCCATGACAGTCTGAAAATTTCCAACGGAAAATGGTACTGGTGGTCGCGTGGCGTCGGCGGCAGCAATGCGCTGGATTACCTGACCACTGTACGGGAGTTGTCGCTGCCGGACGCTGTGCAGCGTGTTCGCAGTGCTGCCGGTGTGCCACTGGCAGAAATACCTCGCAGCAAAGCACACCCAACAATAATATTCTCTTTACCGCCTAAACACGCCGACAACCGGCGTGTTTTTTCATACCTGCATGGCCGTGGCATTGACCCTGAGATCATCAACCACTGCATCAAGCACGGCCTGCTCTATGAATCGGCACAGCGTCATAATTGTGTGTTCGTGGGCTTTTCCGGTGACAAACCGGCCTACGCCATGCAGAGGGGAACGCTGCAAGAGAAGCGGTTTGTAGGCGAGGTGGCCGGCAGCGACAAACGATACTCTTTTGCTGTGCCCACAACACCGGGCGACAGCACGACGCTGTGTATTTTCGAGAGCGCCATTGACGCCCTTTCCTATCTGACACTGCTGAAGCAGCAGGGACGGGACTGGCGCAAGGCCAATACGCTGTCGCTGGGCGGTATCTCCGGTGAGGGTATGCAGCGATTGCCACCGGCACTCTCGCGGTATTTGAAAGCCGCACCCCGCATATCCCGTATCGTGCTGTGTCTGGACAATGACGCGCCGGGGCGGGCGGCGGCAGCATCCTTGCGGGAACTGCTGGAGGGATACGAAGTCATTGACAAGCCACCGGCGCGGGGCAAGGACTACAATGATCTGCTGCGGTATCGGCACTGCGCCCAGCGCGGCGAAGCTCGCTGATCTCTTTTTTCGGCGCAGTGCAGCAGGACGCGGCGCGGAGCGCCGCTGTCCTGGCAAGCATAGCATTTTGACAGCAAAACGCGCTTGTTAAGGGGCATAGCCCCCTAAGACCCCCATTAAAAACGAGAGGAGGAACCTCATGAGAGAAATTGCAAAGCGCGTGTCTCTGCGGCTGAACAGCACAGAGTACGCATATTTGAGAAAGCTCTCCACGGATACCGGCCTAAAGATGGAACCGGTAATCCGCAGGCTTATCGTGGGCTCGGAGTTACGCCCCCGCCCGCCCGGTGAGCTGACGGAGCTGCTGCGCCAAATGTCCGGCGTGGCAGCGAATATCAACCAAATAGCAAAGGTAGCCAATGCCAGCGGTTTTGTCCGCATGGAGGAGATAGCGCGTATCAAGGCAATGCAGGAAATGATTTGGCAGCGGCTGAAAGAACTCTGATATGGCCATTACGAAGATCATCGCCATCCGTGACCGGCTGGATAAGCGGGTGAACTACGCCGTCAACGGAGGTAAGACCTCACTGAACGCCGGTATTGATTATGCGGTGGATTCTGATAAAACGGAGCAGCCCCAATTTGTTACAACGCTCAACTGTAGCAATGCGGCAACCGCCTATGCAGAGATGCAGGAGACAAAGAGCCGTTTCGGCAAGCTGGGCGGCGTGGTGGGATATCACTTCATCCAGTCCTTTGCACCCGGCGAGGTGACGCCGGAGCAGGCCCATGCCATCGGCGTGGAGTTTGCCCGGCGCTTATTTGGCGACCGCTACGAGGTGGTCATCGGGACACATCTGGATAAGGCCCATCTTCACAATCATGTGGTGGTGAATTCTGTGTCCTTCGTGGATGGCAAAAAGTATCACTCCAGCCCCGGCAGCTACTATTTCGATGTGCGAAGCACATCCGATTCCCTGTGCCGCGAAAACGACCTGCCCGTGATCGTGCCGCAAGGCAAGGGAAAGCACTACGCCGAATGGAAGGCGGAGAATGCAGGCAGGTCCACTATCCGCAGCGTTATTCGCGGCGACATTGACAGCATCATTGGAGAGGCGTATACATACGAGACTTTTCTGATGCTTTTGCGGCGGCGCGGGTATGTGGTGCAGAATAACCCCAACCGCAAATATGTGACGGTGCTGCCACCGGGCGGTAAGCGGGCAATCCGGCTGGATAGCCTGGGCGACGGTTACACGGAGCAGGATATCCGCAGGCGGCTGGCTGCCCAGCGGGAAGGCGGCGCACAGTCCGTGCCAGACCTTCCGCATAAGAGCAAGCGCTACCGCATCAAAGGAAAGTGCCCTGCTGGGCCGAAAAGAAAAGTCACCGGCTTTTATGCGCTCTATTTCAAGTATCTCTATCTGCTGCGAGGGACACACCGGGAGAAGTACTTTCGGCGCGTCCCTTTTTCCATGCGGCAGGAGGTTGTGCGGCTGGAGCGGTACGAGCGGCAGTTTCTCTATTTGTGGTCAAATCATATTACCACGACGGAGGAGCTGACCGCCCGTACCGGCGAGCTGGAGCGCGAGATCGAAGCAGGCGTCATACAGCGAAAACCACTCTATCAGGAAAGGAGGCGAGCCACAGATGAGGAAAGCAAAGCACGGTGCAGCGCCGAGATTGACCGGCAGACTGCCTCCCTGCGGGAAAAGCGCAGGGAATTGGCCCTGTGCCGCAGGATATTGGCGGATGTGCCGCAAATATCCGAGCAGCTACAGCAGGCGGAAGCCGAGCGACAAGAACAAGTGAGGAAGGAGGAACGCAAACGTGAGTACCAGCGGTGAGACTGCCGATCTGGTGGTGAAAGAGAGTATCCAGATCACGGAAAGCGCCGTAAAGCTGGCGGGGCTGGGTGCCAAGAATCTGGCGGCGCTGCTGATCGCCATTGCCAAGGATAACCCGAAGTTAGCCGGTAAGACGGGTCTGAAGCGGCTGATCCAGGATGGTGAGGAGCTGACCATTTTCTCCATTAAGCAGGATGATCTAAAAGGCTTTCAGATGGAGAGCAAGCGCTATGGGGTGCTGTTCTATCCCATCGTCAATAAGGTGGAGAAAACCGGTACGGTGGAGATCATGGCCAAGGCTAAGGACGCCAAGCAGATCAACCGCATCTTTGAGCGGATGGGCTACCCGGCACCCGTACAGAGTGACGCAAGAAAACAACGGCCCCGCGCTCCGTCCGAGAACAGCTTCAAGGAGCGCGGGAGTGGTGCCAGAACCTCTACCGAGATGGATAAGCCCTCTGTGCGGGAAAAAGTCAAGGCGCTGAAAGCAGAGCTGGAAGCCGCCAAACAGAGAGAACCCGCCATTCCGGTCAAGGAAAACGATCTGGTAAAATGAAGCTGCGCTGGCGGCAGACAAAATTTTGACAGCAAATGTCTGGGGCTTCATAATGATGTCATCTGAAAGGAAAGGATGATACCATGATGAAAAAGAAAGCGATCTGCTGTGTAGGACTGGTGCTGAGTATGATATGTCTCATAGGTTGTGCAGCCAAAGGCACTCAGAACACCTCAATTTCCGCACCGACAGCCATTTCCCCGCAGGCGGAAGCACCTGTTGCCAGCGAACCCGACCCTGCTCCTGAACAGCCGGTTCAGGAAACGACCCCCGTGGTGGTTGAACAGGCCAAGGCGGCGGATACCCCGGTAAATGCAGATACAGAAGTGCCGCAGGCTGCGCCTGTACCCACCACACAGCCTAATGTCACAGAGGACATTCCCTCTGAGACTGTCCATGCCAAGACGGGCTATGTGGAGCCAGAGCCTACGCCGGAACCGGAGCTTACGCCCGAACCAGGAACACCGGCAGACCGGCAGGCGGCCATCGACGCAGCCAACGCCTACGCGGCCACGCAGTACGGCGTCACCACGGACAGTGGCCTGACGCTGGGCAACAGTGCCTACCGCTTCCCTGCCGCAGTGCCGGTGGACGCCTCACAAGAGACGTTGGAAGCCAAGGCACGGGACATGGTGGACTTCACCTTCCGTCAGCTCATGATGCAGGCGGGCCGGGATAGCGTGGCAGACGCCGGATTCCACTGCAACGTCTGCATTGTGGAGGACGGCGGAAGCATGCTGATCTACGTTCTCTATGACTAACACGCAACAATTCCATACGCAAAGCCTCTCTGACAACAGAGAGGCTTTATCTTTTCCGACAAAGGAGGAATCCTATTGAAAACTGTTAAACGATTTATGGCTTTGGTACTGGCGCTGGTTATGGCGGCGATGCTGGCGGTGTCTGCCTACGCTGCCACGGTCGTGGTCAAGTATAAAGTCTACGTCTATACCAGTCAGTTGACCTTTAAGCAGTATGACTACAGCAGTTCGACCACGCCCAGCACGAGAAATCTGACCATTCTGGCGGACAGCAGCTTGGGAAGTGGCAGCGCCCTGTATCACGTCAAGTATGTCAACGGTGCGGTGGCCTACTGCATCCAGCCGGGTGTTCGCTCGGATGACAGCAGTAATTATGTGCAGGGCTCCAGCGGGTGCTGGTACAACTTGCCTGCGTCCGTTCAGAGCGGTATCGCACTGGCGCTTGCCTGTGGCTACCCCAGCGCTGAGTACGGCACAGCCTACGGCGACAGCAACAGCAGCGATATTATCGGCGCTGAAAAATGGGCCGCCACGCAGGCAGTCATTTGGGACTTAATTTGCGAGTACAGAAGTCCCTATGACTACCGATCCTGGGGCAGCAGCCCATTTTTTGGCTGCGTGGATACGTCTCGTTATCCCACATTTGAGTTGTGGTACAGAGAAATCGTAGATGCGATGCAGAGCGCCACGGATATTCCCAGCTTTGCGGCGACAAGCAGCCGTTGGTGCGATACCATCGAACTGACGAAGGACTCCAGCGGCAACTACAGCGCCAGCGTGACCGATACTAATGGTGTGCTGGGCGACTTCAACTTTTCCAGCAACAATGGCAACGGCATTACGTTTTCCCAGCGCGGCAACACCCTGACCATCACGGCCACGGCTGAAGCCGCCAAGGGCCTCACGACCGAGAAAACCTATTCCGCTACCGGCAGTGCCTACGGTATTGATCCGGACGAAGCAGTGCTGTGTTGGTATGATTCTACCGGCAAATATCAGTCTCTGGCCAGCTATACCGGTACAGGGCTTGATCCCGTGAGAGCCTACATCAAGATCAAGGCCACCGTGACGGAAGATAAGGGCAGTCTGACCATCAATAAGACCGATGCAGACACCGGCAAGGCGCTGGCAGGTGTGACCTACTGGCTCTATGATGCCAGCGGCAATAAGGTGGCCGATGTGACTACTGGCACGGATGGTATGGCGGTCTTTTCTGATTTGCCTCTCGGCAGTTATACCTATCAGGAGATCAGTGCGCCGGAGGGCTATGTGGTGGATGATACCAAGTACCCGATTACCATTACCACCGAGACGCTGAACATTACGGAAACGCGGACAAACGCTCTTGCCAAGGGCAGCCTGACCATCAATAAGGTGGACGCAGACACTGGCAAGGCGCTGGCAGGCGTTACTTACCGGCTGTTCGATAGCGCTGGCAATAAGGTGGCCGATGCGACTAGCGGAACAAACGGTAAAGCGGTCTTTACTGACCTCCCGTTGGGCAGCTATATCTACCAAGAAATTAGTGCGCCGGAGGGGTATGTGGTGGACGATACCAAGTACCCGATTACCATCACCACGGGAACGCTGAACATCACCGAGACGCGGACGAACACCATGGCGAAGGGAAGCCTTACCGTCCGCAAGGTGGATGTTACCGGCAGTCCCCTCGCCGGTGCGGAGCTGCTGCTGGAAACTTCCACAGACGGTAAGAACTGGACGGAGGTAAGCAAAATCACTACCGATAAGACCGGCGTCGCCAAGTGGGACGATCTCAAAATCGGCGCACAGTATCGCGTCACCGAGGTGAAAGCTCCCACAGGTTATACCCTGATGGCGGAGCCGCTGTTCACCGGTGTACTGGAGGCCAATAGTCCTGATATTACCATCACCGCCTGCAACAGCGTAGGATTTGTCCTGCCGTTCACGGGCGGTACGGGTTTCACAAGCTGTTTTCTGTTTGCAGCACTCGCTCTGATGGCGGGGGTTTATTTCTGCAAAAAATCAGCCCGCCATGAAATGGCAGGCTGATGGTTCAATTCTGAAATGCTTGTAGTTGCTGTTCGCAGAACTCACATAGAACTGGGATATCTGCTACGGCAGTCTCCCATATGATCTCGCGGCTCATGCTTCCGTAGTTATGCGCCACAAGATTACGCATGGCCTTGATAGGCCCCCATTGAATCTGCTTCGTTGTCTCAAGCCGATATTCAGCGGAGAGTTTTCCACTCAACTCTCCGATCTGTAAAATGCAGAAGGACACAGAGCGCTGGTAATCAGGGTCGCTGTCAAAGGTTTCAAAGGATTCTCCGTAGCGCTCGATCGTCTTGCGGATTTCAAGGCAGTAATCGCGGATATGGGCTAAACGCTGGGCATCAGGCGGCAACATAGAGATTCACCCTTTCTTTCAGCACCGCATCTCGGAAACGGACATCGTTTTCCATCTGAGGACGCTGTTCCAGAGAACTGACCGTAATCAGGTCAATATTTTTGTGGAGAGCATCTTCCAGATCGCAGTACACAGCGGAGAGCGAGAGCAGGCTCTTGATATTCGTTCCAGAGGTGTCGATCAACAGGTCGATGTCGCTGGATTCTGTTGCCGTACCGCGGGCGTAGGAGCCGAACAGATAAACTGCCTTCAGCCCATATTTTTGCGCGACAGGCAAAATTCGCTGTGCGATTTGTTCTACGGTATAAACCATCTGCAAGCACCTCCTCTGGATTGATACCACCAGTATACCCGCAAAAAGGAAAAAACTCAACTCTAAATTATGAACAAGGAGAACAACTGAACATGAAAAAAATCCATCGTGTATTCGCCATGCTCATGGCCGCCATTATGGCATTGAGCCTCGTTACTACGGCATTTGCCGCAGAACCTACCATTGATCTGGCGAAGAAAGCATCCCTGAGTATCTATAAATATGACATTACCAAAGCCAGCGAAGATGGCGTGTGGGATGCGGAATCCTACGTTTCCACCGGTCTGCATGACGATGCTGTCATTGATAAGCTGAGCAAATACGCCATTCAAGGCGTGGAGTTCACGTATTTGAAAGTGGCCGACATCACCATGAGCAACGAGGTCGTGGACGGTCAGCGTCAGGTTGGCGTGCTGTATGGTTTTGACACCTCTGACCGCTCCAACGCTGTGCTGTCCGCTATCGGCCTGACCGCTTCCGATGCCCACAAGAATGAGAACGGCGTCAACTACTACACCAGCGATGCTCTGAACAACAAGCTGGCCGCTGCACTGGCTGCCAATGCGACCGCTGTCAAGAACGCTCTGGAGGTTGCTGTTAAGAACGGCGGCGTTGTCATGACTGAGACCGATGCGACCGGTCATACCTCTGCCTCCAACATGGAGCAGAGCCTGTACCTCGTTGTGGAGACTCGTGTTCCCGAAATGGTCACCAGCACTTGCAATCCTTTCTTTGTGAGCCTGCCCATGACCACCATTGACGGTGCAGATTGGAACTATGACGTTACCGTGTATCCCAAGAACCAGACCGGCAACCCCGACCTCGAAAAGACTGTCCGCGAGAGCAAGAGCAGCACTGGAAAGAATAACGGCAGCCTGACCGACATCACGGACGGTTACGCTCACACCGCTACCGCCTCCGTGGGCGATGTTGTGGATTATCAGATCATCAGCACCATTCCCACCATTACTTCCAAGGCTTCTTCTCTCAGCGAGTATACCTATGTGGATACTCTGAGCAAGGGTATCATGTACAATAAGCAGGACGTGGTTATTGAGTTCTTCAAGGACGCTGGTTGCACCGATAAGATCATCACTTGGGATGAAAACTCCGGCAAATTTACGGCAACTTACGATGATACCGCCAACACCATGACCATCCGCATGACCGAAGCCGGTCTGAGCGAGATCAACGAAGCGACCACTGTTTACAACGACAGCGTCAAGCGCGGCTATTCCGATTGCACCATGCGCATTACTTACGCGGCCATCCTGACCGCCGACGCCAAGATGGGCGATACCGACAACCCCAACGAGGTCGAGCTGACCTGGCGCAGAACGAACAGCACCTATTTTGACACCCTGAACGATTGCTGCCATGTCTACACCTACGGCGTGGATGTGCTGAAGCAGTTCTCTGACGGTAAGGGCAACATCCAGAACGTCAAGTTCAACCTGCACAATGACACCGACAACTGCTACATCATCGCAGACCTGAAGGATGGCATCTACTACGCCAAGGGTGTTACCACCAAGAAGTCTGATGCCACTACTTTCGTTCCCAACGGCAGCGGCCATATTATCGTCAAGGGCCTGGAAGATGACGCTTATTCCCTGACCGAAATTGCCACCGATAAGGGCTATGTGTTGCTCAAGGAATCAGTCAAGATCGTGATTACCACCAAGGAAAACGGCGCCTGCGAGAAGTGCGGCGCGAAGCTGCTGACCGCTTCTGCCACGGTCAACGGCAAGGACGTCACTATGACCGATGGCAACGCTATTGTCCCTCTGACTGTCGTCAACAACCCCGGCTTTGACTTGCCCAAGACTGGCGGCTACGGCACTTGGATGTTCACTATCGGCGGTGTGGCCCTGCTGGGGGCGGCTGCCTTCATCGTGGTGAAGTCCCGCAAGCATAAGAACGTATAACCATGGTAGAAGGGGGAGTAAGGGCTAAACGCCCTTGCTCTCCTCTCTGCGGGAACAAAATGAGCACTAAATGTAATTTTGTTCCCGCTTCGGAATATTTTGTTGACAGGAAGCATATTTTGCTCTATAATGAGAATACTTCTTTTAGGAGGTGGCCGCATTGGTAGAGCGAAAAGAATATCTGACTGAACTGATCCAGTGGAAGGATGAACAGGTTATCAAAGTCGTAACCGGCATTCGCCGCTGTGGAAAGTCTACGCTGCTGACGCAGTATCAGGCGTGGCTCAGAGAAAACGGTGTGCAGGATGTACAAATCGTATCCGTGAACTTTGAAGAACTGGAGTACGAGGAGCTGCTGGACTATAAAAAGCTGTATGCCTATCTGAAGGAACGGCTGGCAGCGGGGAGAACGACCTACATCTTTTTGGACGAGATACAGAAAGTCGCCGACTTTGAAAAGGTTGTGGACAGCCTGTATGTCAAGCCGGATGTAGACATCTACATCACCGGTTCCAATGCGTATATGCTCTCCGGTGATCTCGCTACGCTTCTGACCGGACGCTATGTGGAGATCAAGATGCTACCGCTTTCCCTCAAAGAGTTCCTAAGCATCACAGAGCTGGATGCTGACCGCGGTTTTGCGGAGTATCTGCAATGCGGCGGACTGCCCTATGTGGCCAGAATGGATCGTACCACAGAAAAGGTGGAGACCTATTTGGAGGGCATCTACAATACCGTCATTGTGAAGGACATTGAAGACCGGCAGGCCCGCAAGGAGAGTGAACCGTCGAAGCGGAAGATCACGGACATTGCGCTGCTGAAATCCATTGCGAAATACCTCGCCAGTGTGGTAGGCAGTCCGGTTTCTATCCGTAGCATTGCGGACTACCTGATCTCCTCCGGCAGAAAGGTCTCCCCAAACACTGTGGACGATTATGTAGACGCCCTGACGGAATCCTTTATCTTCTATCCCGCAGAGCGCTTTGATATTGTGGGTAAGCAGCTCCTGAAGGTCAACAAGAAATTCTACATCGTTGATCTCGGCCTGCGGAATCATATTTTGCCGCGTCGAAATTACGACCTTGGCTTCTCCCTTGAAAATGTAGTCTATTTTGAGCTGCTGCGCCGGGGCTATAAGGTGATGATCGGCAAGCTTGGCAGCACAGAGGTCGATTTTGTTGCAGAAAAACAGGGCGAATATATCTACTATCAGGTAACAGCGGATATGTCGGCACAGGAGACCTTTGAACGTGAAATGCGTCCGCTGAAGCTGATCCGCGACAATTACGAAAAATTTGTTTTGACCGCCGACCGCCTGACGGTAGGCAACTACAATGGCATCCGCGTGAAGAATCTCACGGACTGGCTGCTGGAAAACTGAATCACTCTGAACAAAAGACCGACTGCAAATCGCAGTCGGTCTTTTTCACACCCAAGCGAAGCAATGATAAACGATATTGAAAAGGAGGTTTTTGTGAAGTGTAAATGGTATATATTTACAGCCATTGCGCTATTTGTTGTGGCGCTGGGGTTACTTCTCTATCCGCTGATCGGTGAGTTGGTGAGCGAAAAGTACCACTCCGATGTAGAAACCACCTACACCGCCGCCATTGCAGATACTGACGATGCCGAACTGACCGCCCAGCGGCAGGCGGCGCAGCAATATAACGCCATGCTGGCCAATGCGACGATCTCTGAGGGTGGGACTTCTGCCCCTCCCTTGGCCTACGCCGACCAGCTCACGGTGGGCGGTGCCATGGCTTATGTGGACATCCCCCAGATCGGTGTATACCTGCCGGTACAGCATGGTACGAACGCGGAAACGCTTGAAAGGTCAGTTGGCCATGTGGTAGGAACTTCCCTGCCGGTAGGCGGCGAAAGCACTCACGCGGTGTTATCTGCTCACAGCGGAATGGCTTCTGCCAAATTGTTCTCAGACATTGACCAACTTGCAGAGGGCGACATCTTTTACATCCATGTGCTGGGTGAGGTGCTGGCCTATGAGGTAGACGCCGTCAACACGGTACTGCCTACGGACACATCATTGTTGCAAATTGAGGATGGCAAGGACTTTGTAACGCTGGTGACGTGTACACCTTTTGGCATCAACACCCACAGGCTGTTGGTACGTGGCCATCGGGTGCCGTATGTGCCAGAGCAGGAGGCGGAGATTGCCGAAATGCAGAAGGCCACTTCCTCCTGGACACAGCACTACCTCATTGGCCTCGGCATTGGCCTTGGCGCGGCAACAGTGATTGGCGGCGGGTATGCCATCATTAGGAGGAAGCGCCATGCGTAAGACACCCTTTATGCTGGCGGTGCTGCTGGCCGTGGCGGGCATCTGCGTCATGCTGTGGCCGGTATTCACAGGACATAGGCTCCAGGGCAACGCCGCAACTGCGGTGCAGGAGTTCTTGACCGACCGCGACGAACCGGAGCAGCAGTACCCCGAACTGCTGGCGGCCTTGCAGGAGTATAACCGCCAGATTTACACGGAAAAGCAGTGTAACCTCGTTGACCTCGAAGCCTGTGAGGAACCCGCCGCTGACCTGACTACCTACGGCATCGAGGACGAGATCATCGGCGTCTTAGAAATTCCTGCCATGGAGCTAACTATGCCGGTCTATCTTGGCGCATCGGACGCTCACCTTGCGGCAGGCGCGGCGGTGTTAGGCAATACCTCCGCCCCTATCGGCGGCACCAACACCAACTGCGTCATTGCAGGCCACCGGGGCTGGCGCGGTGCGGACTACTTTCGGCATATAGACCGCTTGCAGGTGGGCGATACCGTGAAGCTCACCAACCTGTGGGAAACCCTGACGTATACAGTATCGGCTATCCAGATTATTCAACCGCACGAGGCAGAGAAAATTAAAATTCAGCAAAACCGCGACCTGCTGACGCTGTTGACCTGCCATCCCTACGCCAGCGGCGGCAAGCAGCGGTATGTGGTGTACTGCGAAAGGGTGATGGAATGAAGCCTGTAAAGCCTGTGGTGTGGGCGCTGCTGGGCGTTTTCTCCGTTTACCTTGCCATTGCGGCCGCCAGTGCCTATGAGGAGGGCAGCAATATATTCGTATGGATGGGGCGTTTCAGTGAAGTGCTGAAACGCCCATCTTTACTGCGTTGGACGCCGTATACGGTGAAGTGCATCATTGTAGTGCTGCTGCTCTGCGCCTTTGCGGTGCTGCTGTACCGCTCAGACAGCGAGAAGCGCCGCCCCGGCGGTGAGTACGGCACGGCCAAGTGGGAAGCGGCGGAGGCGATGAACCAGAAGTACGCCGACAAGGACGGGCCGAACGTGATCCTGACTCAGCACGTTTCCATCGGCATGGATGGCTATAAGCACCAGCGGAACCTAAACGTCCTCGTGGTAGGCGGCAGCGGCTCCGGTAAGACGCGGTATTTCTGCAAGCCCGGTCTGATGGACGCCAACTGTTCCTATCTGGTGGTCGATCCCAAGGGCGAAATGCTGCGCTCCACCGGCCATTTCCTGAAAAGCCAAGGCTACGATATTAAGGTATTTGACCTGATCCATCCCCGTCAGTCGGATGGCTATAACCCGTTCCGCTATATCCGTGAGGAACCGGACGTGCTGAAGCTGATGGATAATCTGGTAAAAAATACCACGCCGCCCAAGGGCGCGTCCAACGACCCCTTTTGGGAGAAGGCGGAAATCGCACTGGATTCCGCCCTTATGCTGTACCTGCTTAGTGAAGCGCCGAAGGAGGAACAGACCTTTGAAATGCTCATGTTCATGCTGAACAGCGCACAGGCCAGCGAGGAGGACGAACAATTCCAAAGCCCGCTGGACTTGCTGTTTCAATCGCTGGAGGATCGGGAGCCCGATCATTTGGCGGTGAAACAATATAAGGTTTACAAAAAGGCTGCGGGCAAGACCGCTAAGAGCATTCTGATTACGGCGGGCGTTCGCCTGACCGCCTTCATCTTCCCGCAGTATGCCGCCATCATGCAGGAGGACGAGATGGACTTCCGCTCCCTGGGTGAGCGGAAGCGGGCGATTTTCTGCATTACCCCCGTCAACGATGGCAGCATGAACTATCTGGTCAGTATGCTGTTTACTCAGTGCTTTCAGGAGCTTTATCTGCGGGCAGACGAGCGGTATGACGGGCGGCTACCGGTGCCGGTGCGTGTGATACAGGATGAGTGGGCCAACGTTCCCCAGCCGGACAGTTATCCCAAGGTGCTGGCTACCTGCCGCAGCTACAACATCGGCATTGATATTATCGTGCAGAACATCCAGAGCATCAAGGCCCGCTATCGGGATGAATACCAGAGCATCATCGGTAACTGTGATACACTGCTGTTTTTGGGCGGCGGCAACGAGCCGGAATCGCTGGAGTTCATGTCGAAGCTGCTGGGCAAGGAGACCATCAGCATCCGGACAAGGGGCCAGACACGGGGCCGCAGCGGCTCCAGCTCCATCAACTATCAGTTGACGGGCCGTGAGCTGATGACGCCGGACGAAATACGCCGTATGCCCACGCGGGAAGCGCTGCTGCTGATCCGCGGCGAAAGCCCTGTACGGGACAGAAAGTACAACATCAAGAAGCACCCCAATTACCGCTATACGCAGGATGGCGGCGCAAAGCCTTATATCCACAATCCGCCGCCTGCACCTGATTACGCATTGACAGATCTGCCCTATGTGTTCCGCACATTGGACGACTTTAGATTTTTGGAGGACGAATATGAACAAGAAAAACAAGAGAAGATGGAAAATCGCCGGAAGTATCTGCGGAAGCGCGGCGCTGTCCTTATGCGCTGTTACCACCGCCTACGCAACCGGCGGTGATCCGCTGACCATCGTCAACAACCTGTCCGACTTCATCTTTTCGGTCATCAAGGCCATCGGTATTATCATTCTCGGCTGGGGCATCGTACAGGTTGGCATGAGCATCCAGAGCCACGACGCCAGTCAGCGGACGCAGGGGCTGCTGTGTCTGTTCGGCGGCTTACTTATTGCCTTTGCCAAGGAGATTCTGACGCTGATCGGCGCGGTGTAAGGTATGGACAACAACTGGATCATTGACAATCTCAACTATGCCTTTGGTGTATGGAACGACAAGCTGACGGAGATGTGGTCGCTGCTGACCCAATCGCCGCAGGCGTTTAAGGGCGGCACGATATGGCAGACGATCCAGACCGTCAACGGAGCCATGCAGGGCATCGGCTACGGCCTGCTGGTGCTGTTTCTGGCTATTGGCATCTTTCGCAGCAGTGCCAGTTTCCGGGATTTTCAGCGGCCTGAACACGTTCTGCGGCATTTTATCTACTTCGTCATGGCAAAGTTGGCTGTCACCTACGGCATCGACCTGATGGTGGACATCTTCGCGGTTTGTGCCGGTATCATCTCCACCGCTGCCGGCAGTGTGGGCGGTATCGACGGAGCAGCCGTGTCACTGCCTGCGGAGATAGCGTCAGCCATTGAGGATGTGGGCTTCCTCACCAGCATCCCGCTGTGGCTGGTGACACTGCTGGGGTGCCTGCTTACTACGGTGCTGGCATTTTTGATGATCCTCACCGTATATGGCCGATTCTTTAGGCTCTATTTATATGCTGCGCTGTCGCCGGTGGCACTGGCGTCCTTTGCGGGAGAAGGCACGTCCCAAATGGGGCGTGCCTTTCTGAAAAGCTATATGGGCGTGTGTCTGGAGGGCGCGGTGATCGTGCTGGCCTGTATCGTGTTCTCTGCCTTTGCCGCCAGCGATACGGTAGTGTTGGGCGGCGGCTCGGTGGTCACGCAGGTGTGGGGCTATCTGGGCGAGGTGATCTTCAATATGCTGGTGCTGGTAGGACTGGTCAAGGGTGCCGACCGCGTGGTGCGGGAGATGTTTGGAATGTGAGAAAATATCGCCCTATACTTTCTTGCTAATTTCTGCCTTGGTATTAGCAGGAAAGGCACCGTATCTTTGGGTTGCAAACGATTCTGCTGAGTAGTACAATTAGAGAAAAGCAAATTGATATACGAAAGGGCTTGTCATCGTGTTAATCAGATGTGCGGAGGAAAAAGATTTTCGGGAACTACGGCAGTTTTATGACCGTATGTGTGAGGTTCTGGGAGAAAAGGACTTTCTGCCGGAAGGCGATAAGGGAGGCTTTCCCTCGGACGAAATGGTCAAAAATGCGATTGCAGAGAAGGATCAGTTTATCGGCATAGAAGATGGCCAAATCGTTGCCGCGTATATCATGAATCATGACTGCGATGAGGCTTACCACACAGTTCGATGGCTGACAGATGCGGAAGACAAAGAGATGGTCGTTCTCCATGCTCTGCGAGTGCTTCCCGAATATGGCGGTCGCGGGTATTCCAAGCAATTGGTGCAGCACGCAATCGATACCGCAAGAGAAAGAGGGCTGAAATCCATTCGCCTTGACTGCATAGAGGGAAATGATATTCCACAGAAAATGTATATGTCGTTTGGATTTGCCTATGTAGATACTGTCGAAATCACATATGTGGACATCGGAATACCGAGGAAATTCCTTTTATATGAGTTTGCACTCTGACAACATCTTACTCATTAAGGTAACAACGAAGAAAAGCACCGGTTTCCGGTGCTTTTCTTTTGCCCAAAAGGAGGAAACACATGGAAATCAAAATCAACAAAGAAATACGCAGCTACAAGGAAACCGTCTACTTTGGCCTGACAGCGCGGCAGCTTATTTGTTCGCTGCTGGCGGTAGGGACGGCGGTGGGGATGTACTTCGCCCTGCGGGGCGTATTAGACCGCGAGACGCTGGGTTGGCTGTGCATCGTGGGCGCTGCGCCTATGGCGGCGGCTGGCTTCTTCCACTACAACGGCCTGACGCTGGAACAATTCCTGTGGGCGTGGTGCAAGACCAATTTCCTGCTGGCCGGTCGGCGGCTGTGGCACAGCGAGAATTACCTATATGACCTTTGGGAGAAGGAGGACAAGAAGTGAGAAAACTATTCAAGGGCCGCAGCACGGAACGGGACGCCTTTCGCATCCCACGCAGCGTGCAGCAGTCCATTCCCATCAAGCGCATCTATAAAGACGGTATTTTTCAAGTAAGCGGCAGGTTTTCTAAGACCTGGCGCTTTTTTGACATCAATTATGCCGTGGCCTCGCCGGAAAAGCAAATGGAGCTGTTTTTGAGCTACTGCGGCGTTCTCAACAGCCTGCCCATCGACGCGGGTATCAAGCTGACGCTGGTGAACCGCCAACTCAACCGGCAGGAGTTCAGCCGAAACCTGCTGATGGCCTACCGGCAGGATGGCCGCGACTATATGCGCCGTGAGTACAACGGCATTCTGCTGGACAAGGCCAGCGGCAGCAACAATCTGGTGCAGGAGAAGTACATCACCGTGTCCGTTGCCAAGCACAGTATCGAGGAGGCTCGCACCTTCTTCGCCCGCGTGGGAACTGACCTGACCGCTGGCCTCGGCCGCATGGATTCCGGTATACGGGAAATCACCCTCAATGAGCGTCTGCGCCTGTTCCATGACTTCTTCCGCGTGGGGCAGGAATCCGCCTTCGCCTTCGACCTGCAAACCGCCCAGCGGCGCGGCCACGACTTCCGCGACGCCATCGCGCCGGAAACGCTGCAATTCTTCCACGACCACTACGCCGTGGACGAGCGTGTGGGCCGCACCCTGTTCCTGCGGGAGTATGCCAGCTTTATCAAGGACACCATGATCACCGAGCTGATGGACTATCCCCGGAACATGATGCTGTCCATCGACATTGTGCCGGTGGCCACTGATGAGGCTGTATCGGAGATGCACCGGCGCATCATGGCGGTGGAGAGCGATATCACCCGCTGGCAGCAGCGGCAGAACCACCACAACAATTTCTCTGCCAACATCCCCTACGATCTGGAGCAGATGCGGAAGGAGACGCGGGAGTTCCTGGACGACCTGACCGCCCGCGACCAACGGATGATGTACGCGCTGGTCACGCTGACCCACCTTGCCGACAACGAGGAGCAGTTGGAGCAGGACACGGAGGCACTGTCTGCCATCGGGCGTTCCCACGGCTGTCAGTTTGCCACTATGAAGCACCAGCAGGAGGACGCGCTGAACACGGTGCTGCCCTACGGCCTGCGGCGTATCGACGCTATGCGGACGCTGACCACGGAGAGCACCGCTGTGCTGCTGCCCTTTAAGACGCAGGAGATCATGGACACCGGCGGCCTGTACTACGGCGTCAACGCTGTGTCCCGCAACCTCATCATCTGTAACCGTGACGCGATGCTCAACGGTCACGGCCTTTATATGGGCGTATCCGGCAGCGGCAAGTCCATGATGGCCAAGCAGGAGATCGGCTTCGTGGGCTTGAACACCGACCACGACATTATCGTGGTAGACCCTGAGCGGGAGTATGGCCCGCTGATCCGCGCCTTGGGCGGCGAGGTCATCACCATCTCCGCCTCCAACGGCAGCTATGTCAACGCGCTGGACATTTCCAAGGAGTACGGCGACGGGCGCAATCCGCTGGTGCTGAAAAGCGAGTTTATCATGTCCCTGTGCGAACAGCTCATGGGCGCGGGCGAGATCGGCGCAAAGGAGAAGTCCATCATTGACCGCTGCACCGCCAACATCTACCGCAAGTACATCCGCAAATACGAGGGCGACCCGCCCACGCTGAAAGACCTCTATGACGACCTTATGCGGCAGAAGGAGCCTGTTGCCCATGAAATTGCGCTGGCACTGGAGCTGTTCACCACCGGCAGCCTGAACGTGTTCGCCCACCAGACCAATATCGACACCCGCAACCGTATCATCTGCTACGACATTCAGGACTTGGGTGAAAACCTCAAGCCCATCGGTCTGCTGGTGATGCTGGACAGCATCCTCAACCGCGTCATCCGCAACCGGCAGCAGGGGCGGTATACCCACGTCTATATTGACGAGATCTATCTGTTCTTTGCCAGCCCCGGTGTGGGAGGCAAGAGCGCCATCAACAACTATTCCAGCGAGTTCCTGTACAAATGCTGGAAGCGCTTCCGCAAATACTACGCCACCCTCACCGGCATTACGCAGAATGTGGAGGAGTGCCTGCTGTCCGATACGGCGCGGCTGATGTTCGCCAACAGCGAATTTTTGGTGCTGCTGAACCAAGCGCCCACCGACCGTGCGGAGCTGGCCAAACTGCTGGATGCCAGCGACGCGCAGATGGATTACGTCAGCGACGCACCGGCAGGCCACGGGCTGATTAAGGTGGGCTCCTGCCTCGTGCCGTTCATCAATGAGTTGCCCCGTGACACGGAGCTGTACCGCCTGATGACCACGAAGCCGGGGGAGCAAAATGCGTGACGTAAAGACCCGCGCCGTCATGGAGCAGCCGAAAACACGGCAGAAAAACGCCATGCCCCGCACGGCGGTGCGTATCTTGCAGCGGCACTACGCTCGGCAGAAGCAGGAACGGCAGACCCAGCACCAGCGTCAGCCGGTGGAATACGCCACGGAGCAGGCACAGCAGGGCGCGGCGGACGCTGCCCGTCTGACTTTCCACGCTACGCAGCAGCTCCGGCGGAAATACGCCCTGCACAAATACCGTACCCAAAAGGTGCGGCAGCGACAGGAGGCAACGGCGGCGCAGGTGCGCCAGCGGGATATGTGGCGGTCAACGGAGCAGACCGCCGCGCAGAGTACCACAGCAGCGGAGACGCCACGTATTGCCACAGTGCCGCGCCAACCGGCGCAAAAGACACCTGCGCCCACCATGACCGTCGCCCAGCAGCGGGCGAAACAGCACACCCGGCGCGCCGCCCAAAGGCAGATGCTCCAGCAGACGAAAGCCGCCGCCCACAAAACGGGACAGCGGCTGGAGCAGATGGCGCAGGCGGCAGGCAAGACCGTCCGCGCCGGTATCAAGGCGATAGCCGCGGCGGGCGGCGGTGTGGTACTGTTCTTGCTGCTGGCCTTACCGGTGATTGCGGTTGCGGCGGCTCTGTCCCCGGCAGGCGTTGTCGCAGACAGCCACACCATGGAGCCCACCGGCGAAGCCATGGAGGTGTGGGAACGCCTGCCGGACGATCTTACCATGGAACGGCGCATGGTCGTTACTTACGCGCTGGCGCTGGTGGACAAGGTGGACTACTTTTGGGGCGGCAAATCGCTGGTGCTGGGCTGGGACGACCGCTGGGGTGAGCTGACGGAGGTTACAGCCGAGGGCAGCGACACCACCGGCACGGAGCAGCCCTACGGATTGGACTGTTCCGGCTTCGTGGATTGGGCGTTCTACAACGCCAGCGGCGGCGAGTATGTGATCGGGCAGGGCGGCGGAGCCATAGAGCAGCACGCCAACTGCGTGGACATAGAGTGGGACGAGGTGCAGCCGGGGGACTTGTTGTTCTATCCGGAGGATGAACACGTCGGCATTGCCGCAGGCCGCGACTGGCTGGGACGCCTGCTGGTGGTGCATTGTGCCTCCGGCACGAACGGTGTGGCAATCTCTCGTCGAACCGGCTTCGAGATAGCCGCACGACCGGTGTGGTACACAGATGAATAGAGGGCAGAGGAAATCCTCTGCCCTCTATTTTTCATGTTTAAGACTTCCGGCCTTTCAGCATCTTGTCAGGGATCATAGATGCGCTGATAAGGTCTGCGGGATCGACTTCCAAAGCGTCCGCAATATCAAAGAATACATCCAGCGTGAAGTTATGTGCCGTTCCGGGCGCTTCTATGACACTCAGCAGTGAACGGCTGATGCCTGCTTTCTCGGCCAACTTTTCCTGCGACATTCCACGCAGCTTGCGGAGGGTCACGATGGCAATGCCGATTTGGATAAAGCGGTCATTATTTTTGAACGAAACAGTTTTACTCATGCGGGGTGTCCTTGCCTTTCGTGGTATGAGTAAATTATACTGTTTCTCCACGTTACTTTCTGTCTGAAATAGAAAGCGTTTGACATGATATAGTGACAATGATATAATCCGAAACAGTCAGACGCTTTCTAAATACGACAAAAATATACTGCTACAGGCAGAAAAGGGTAACAAGAGATGGACAAGCCGATCCGTTGTGCGGTCATCGGTCAAAATCCCATGCGTTTTCCGTGGGGCTTTGACGAGGAAGACGACCGCTGCCGAAAACTGAAAATCGAATTGGCGCAGCAGATCATGATGCTGCGTCAAAACGGCGTGTCTCAGTTCCTGACCGCCTGCGACTGCGGCGTGGGGCTGTACGCCGCTGAGCTCGTCAACGGCCTGCGGGCAACGACCGACCATGACCTGATGCTCATTTGCTACACGCCTCATGAGGAGCAAGCTACAAAATGGGCACCCTATCTGCGGGAACGCTACTTTACGATGTTGGAGAAATGCACCTATATTTCCGCCGTGTGCGAGGCCGGCGCGCCAGACGCGCAGCTGCAAGCCTACAAGAAGATTGCGGACATGGTGCTGGCGGTCTATGACAGGGACACGCCGCCCACAGGCAGCGCGGAGGACAGCGCCTTGGTCTACGCCATGGCCCGCAAGCCTGTATGGGTGTTAGGCCCGCCGAAATAAAGTGGCCGCTGCGGCAATTTCTGGAATAATTCCGCACGATTTTCCAAAATCCCCTTGTTTTCCGGTTAGCCTTGTGATACACTACATTACGACAACTAAAGACACGGACGGTGCGCTGGGGTGCGAAAGCAACCCCCGGCGGCGGAATGGGGTGAGAGGCCCCACGAGAAGGTCGCTGTGATGCCCGGGCGGCGCGGAAACGCGGCGCGAGGGGCTAAGTCAGATACGCTATGCGCCGTGCCGGTTGGTTTTGCCATTCCCGAAGCCGAAATGAGAGGTGCAGCGCACGGTCATTTGGGCCGTGCGTTTTTTTGCTTGCGGCGTGTTTTTGGCCGGAACGGAAAACGGAGAATACGGCGGGACGCCGGGCCGCGCCGTGGAACGGAAGATTTTTCATAAAGGGATATCCCTTTATGCTTTGCTTATAAGCAAAGCATGGCTGATTCGCAAGCCTGTATTCGTAAGCCGAACAACGTATGTCGTTGTTGTGTTTTTCCATTGGGCAGGAGGGGGTGCCGCCCCTCCTGCCACACCTCAAAAATTCAGGCCACGGGCCTTTTGATATAGAAAAAATCAAAAAGAGAAAGGAAAATCACGAGATGAAGAAAAGAATTGTCTCGCTTCTGCTGGCGCTGGTGATGGCGGTCTCGCTGCTGCCGGTCAGCGCCTTTGCCGCGGAAGTGGACGTTCCGGCAGTGCAGGACGTCCCCACTGCGGAGCAGCAGAATGATGAAAATACAACGCCGGACACACCGGCTACAACTGAGGAACCCACCCAGCCGGAGGAACCCGTCGTTCAGGACGCGGAACCCGCCGTAGAACCCAAGGTCTATGTAACTTCCAACGTCTGGGACAAGACGGTCGAGGTCGTCACCGCCCCGGAGAGTATCAAGGGCGGCAATACGGGGGCGTTTTCCTATGATTCGACTACAAAACTCACCGTTCGCCCCGTCGCTCAGGTCACAGTTGGAGACACAACCTGCAATCTTATTGCCGTTGCTCTTAATGGTGTCAGATACGAGAAGGTAAGCAGCGTCACAAGAATACCTGATGGCACATTTGAGGGTTTTAACGCACAAGTAACTATCGGAAAAAAACTTGCGACTGTTAGCTTTGTTGCAGGCGGCGAATTGACTGGCGATTTTAAGGTAGAATTCATCTATAATAACGTACCAGCCAATACCGAAGAACCGCTGTTCACTCCTGTTGTTGCAAGCAACAATGCCGCATATGGCTCTGTGACTGCCGCTCTGAATTATAATGAGGACAATTCCAGCGTTTGGACAGTCACCGCCACTCCTGCCGACTGGTATAAGCTGGGCTATGTGGCCGACGAGGCGGGCAACCAATTTGCCAGCACCGACGGTAAGACCGCCCAGATCACCGTTACCGCGGCAGACCAGAAGTTTACCGCCTACTTTACCGCCGCCGTTGCTCCTATGTACGACGAGACACCCGCAGACAGTGTGACCGTCAACGTTACCCTGTCCAACGACGGTACTCCTCTGCTGGGTGCAGATGGCACCGTTCTGGCCAATCTGAACGTGACCGTTCCCTACTTTGATCTGGCCGACTATGGTCTGAGCAAGTACTACCGTTACGGCACGGAATTCGGCTGGGGCAGCTACAACAACGATACGGTCGTCGAGCGCCCCACCGCTCTCCATGCCTATATCTACCTGATCGAGCGGTACTACATGGGCCTGCCCGCCGACCAGTGCGGCAAGGGCACCTCCGGCGTTCTGGACTACAACAAGAAAACCGACGCCTTGTATATGGATGGCACGAAGGCCTATAACAGTGGCAATAGCTATGCGATCACTCCCACCGGCAACGCCACCAGCCTGTACATGAAGACTTTCTGGGGCCATGACGAGAACCTGATGTACTTCCGCAATCATGAGTACCCTCTGATGAGCAAGGGCTGGGGCAGCACCTGCGACTACGTGCTGCTGTCCGACGGCGACCGGCTGGACGTGGCCCTGTTCAGCAACTGGGGCTTCTACAGCGACGGTGCCTTCTGTCAGTTTACCCAGGACGCCTATACGGTGGGCGTGGGCGAGGCTTTGAGCACCTCCACCTTCAAGGCGGGCACCAGCGCCGGTATGGGCGGCGAATCCCCCGCGCTGGAGGCTGTCAAGGATCTGAAGGTGGCGGTCTATGACGCCAACTGGAACAAGCTGGCCGACGTTACCGGCGACGGTACGTATACTTATACCTTTGACAAGGCGGGCACCTATTATCTGATGGGCGCGGACACCAACGCCAAGACCAGCACCGCCCACTATGCTCCCGCTACCGCCAAGGTAACGGTGATCGGCAATGATGAATCTGGCGCATACACGCTGAACACTGCCGCCGAAATGGTGTGGTTCCAGAAGTACGTCAGCAACGGCCATCCCGACGCCAAGGCTGTGCTGGGCGCGGACATCAACCTGACCGGCACCCAGTGGAGCGCCATCCGCGATTTCACCGGCACCTTTGATGGCGCAGGCCACACCGTTACCGTGAACTTCAACAATGTCACTCTCTTTGCCGACCTGAAAGGCACCGTCAAGAATCTGACCGTGGCGGGCACCATTACCGGCAATACCAGACTGGGCGGCATCGCCGCCAACACCCGCGGCACGGCGGTTATTGACAACTGCGTCAACAAGGCCAACATCACCTCTACCGGCGACTATGCGGGCGGCATCGTGGGCGCTGTGAACCAGAGCGATAATGCCACCGTAACCATCACCAACTGCCGCAATGAGGGCTCTGTCACGGGTAAGACGTATGCAGGCGGTATTCTGGGACAGGACTTCGGCATAGCGGTGGTCAGCATCACCGCCTGTGAGAACCACGGCACCGTCTCTGGCGCGACTGCGGGCGGTATCTTGGGCATCTCCTCTGACGATACCGTTATCAGTGCCTGCGGCAACACCGGCACGATCACCGGCACCGGCACGGCGGGCGGCATTCTGGGCCGGACGGACTACTACACCAATCTGGTGGAGAAATGCTATAACAGCGGCTCCGTCACCGCCGCCACCGCAGGCGGCATCGTGGGTCTGAACAATGCCCAGATCGATTCCTGCTATAACACCGGCGCCATCTCCGGCAGCGAAAAGGTGGGCGGCATCACCGGCGAGACCGCACTGAAGCAGGTGCGCAACACCTGGACGTATCAGGTGGGCGCTGTGACCCACTGCTACACCACCGGCACTGTCACCGGCACCAGCAGCACCGCCCTTGTGGGCGCTGCCGTGGGTAAGCTGCACTTCGGCCGCGATATGGAACCCACCTACCGTACCTATGAGGTCTACGCGCTGGAGGGCGTCTGCGACAAGCTGGTGGGCGAAAAGAGCACCGGCACCGATAAGGACGACACCGCCTTCAAGACCGCCGCTGAGCTGAAGTCCGACGCCATGCTGACCACGCTGGGCGACGCCTTCAAGAAGGACGCGGGCAACATCAACAACGGTTATCCCGTGCTGGTGTGGCAGGTGTCCGAAGCCTGCACTGACCACACCCCCGGCGCGGCTGTCCGTGAAAACGAAGTCCCCGCCACCTGCACCAAGGATGGCTCCCACGATGAAGTGATCTACTGCACCGTCTGCAAGACGGAGATCAGCCGCAAGACCATCACCGACAAGGCCACCGGCCACAAGGCGCAGGCCGCGGTGAAGGAGAACGTCAAGGCTCCCACCTGCACCGCTGCCGGTTCTCACGACGATGTGGTTTACTGCTCCGTCTGCCAGGCGGAGATCAGCCGCACCACTGTCACCGACAAGGCGCTGGGCCACGATTGGGACAGCGCTACCGGCAAGTGCAAGCGCTGCGAGACCGCCTGTGACCACAAGTGGACGAACGGCAAGTGCGACACCTGCGGCTACGCCTGCCAGCACGTTGGCGGCGACGCGGTGAAGGAAAAGGAAGTTCCCGCCACCTGCACCAAGGACGGTTCCCACGATGAGGTGGTCTACTGCACCATCTGCAAGGCCGAGGTGAGCCGCAAGACCGTCACCGACAAGGCGCTGGGCCACAAGGAACAGCCCGCGGTGAAGGAGAACGTCAAGGCTCCCACCTGCACCGTGGATGGCTCCCACGACGAGGTGGTCTACTGCTCCGTCTGCAAGGAGGAAGTGAGCCGCACCAACGTGGTGGACAAGGCTACCGGCCACAAGTGGGATGCTGGCGTCGTCACCACCCAGCCCACCACCGGCAAGGAGGGCGTCAAGACCTTCACCTGCACGGTGTGCAAGGAGACCAAGACCGAGACCATCGACAAGCTGGGCGAGGATCAGAAGGATCAGAGCGCAGCCAACGAGGCCATTAACCTTATCAACGGCATCGGCACCGTCACCAAGAACAGCAAGGACAAGATCGACGCGGCCCGCAAGGCTTACGACGGTCTGACCGAGGATCAGAAGAAGCTGGTGCCCGATTCCGTGCTCAAGACGCTGACGGACGCCGAGGCGGCCTACGCCAAGCTGACCAAGCCCGGCACCAAGCCCGGCAAGCCCAGCACGAGCACCGACACCAAGAAGGACGACGGTAAGACCGTCAAGTCCGGCCAGACCGGCGACGCGGGCATCGTCCTGTACGCGGCCATGGGCCTGCTGTCCCTGACCGGCGGCGCACTGGTGCTCGGCAAAAAGAAGAAGCAGGACTGATTTAGCCTTTCTCTGATTTTTCTCTATATGGCAAAAGCGGAGGTGCGTCAAGCGCCCCCGCTTTTGCC